>ENA-OPSQ01000305-OPSQ01000305.1-human-gut-metagenome-genome-assembly--contig:-NODE-305-length-45798-cov-19.848523_pt1 | contig 45798 bp, 43 predicted proteins | sample MGYA00241456_ERZ501904 | MGnify/ENA primary metagenome ERZ501904 (study PRJEB25962, sample SAMEA2042452) | human gut metagenome | biome: human gut; feature: human-associated habitat; material: faeces...
ACTATCGATAATTCTTTTCATTGTCTTTAAATATTTTGATCATTTCATTGCGTTATTTTTTATTATTGTATGCAAAGGTAGTGCTTTGAGCCTTTAAGCCACTATCACACAACCCCTTTCTTTGAAAAGAACGTAAAATCAATAGTATTATTGCGAAGATTGTAGTTTTATTAACTTTAATCATAATCTTAAATTTTTAATAATTAATAATGTGTAAGAACTCTTTGCTCTCCTCGGACTCTTTGCCTTTGCAGCGACTTTTTATCTCAGGATTGCACAGCAAAGGTAGGCATAATATGGACAAGATTTTTGATATGGAAAGTATGGACTGTGGTATGGAAAAAATAAGGAAGCCTTGTCGGGGTTTCCTTATATGGAGAGTGCAGTATGTGTCTGTATAACTGGTTGTTGACGAATTATTCTTTGTTGTCCAACAGCTCGCTGATTCCTTTGTAGAAAGATGATTTTTGGAAACAGCGTTTTCACTCATTAAAAGTTTCTCTATATATGGTAGTTCTACAATTATTTAATCACATTTGACATAATAGATTACACCATCATGCCTAATCATAATAAATATAGTCATATTCCTGGGAAATACTATTATATTATCGGCGGAAGGAAACCATATATCACTAAAATAATTATATAAATCTATTGTACGGAATACATCTATTGTTTTAAACTCATCCCAATTAATACAGATAACATCACAACATAAATTCAAATCTGCAAATAATTCTAATAATGAAAAGTGGTCATCAAGTGCATTATACTTTTCTATAAAAGAACCATTTGATTGAAAATTATCAAAAACAGACTCATGTAAATCATATACTTTAATATTCTTTCGAAAATATTGGTAGCATATATTACAGTCTGTTTGATTCAATTTTTGAAATGAGGGAAATAACTCCCCCGTTTCTTTTTCAAATAAATCAATTTTAAATTTTTCCATATTTTATTTCTTTATAGGCTCAGCACCACTAATACCACCTACATTTCGTTTGCCTTTTGTGAAATTCCAAGTCTCGCTACCTGCATACTGGGTGCGGCGTGGGTCTGAACCGTAAGAGGCGAAGTCACCAATTACATCCTTGACATTGGCAAGCTGGAATTTCTTACCAGTGTCTGTGCCGTATGTATTGGTATGCGCCATCTGTCCGCCAGCCTTGCCACGCTGTGGGGCGTAGGTGTAGAAGGTCTCAGCACCGTTGCAATACTTCAAAGAAGCAAAATGTGAATATTTTTTTGCCTCTTCCTGTTGATTTTACAGGAGGTTTATATCCTTGTCTTGATGATACATACATATGTTCTTATTTTGGTGTTATAATAAAAGAACGAAGATTGATAAAGTTTATTGCTTAGGATTACATCATTTTACAAATGAAAACACTATATGCTTGTGTCGGAAAGGTATATATGAGCTGATGGTAGAGTCGTCATCAACAACAATGGCCCTGATTTGATAAACTCAGCAGGAATACTTGCTATTCATTTTATGATGGGGTTATGTTCACAAGTTTGAGATTTCATGTAAAAAAGTCCTAATTTCTATGTTTCTCTTCTTGCAAATTATGGGATATTAAGAAAAATATCGTATCTTTGTCCCCGAATTGAGGCGTTCTTTGCATATTGCAAAATACAGAAACGAGCAGAAGTCCGCTCGTTTCCATATTGTTACCTATATAATATAGGCAAACGCCCAACTTCTTGATTTTCAATCAAAGTCCAATTTAGAGCGAGTTAGCTTTATTAACTTTTTAGCCCATTTTCTATCTTTTTTACGCCAAAACGGCCCAAAACAGGGGCTTTTAAATCTTCTTCTTATAGCAGCGATGACGGCGATGCTGTTCGCTCTCCAGATACTGCCACTGGCTCTGAACACCGGTATTGGTCTCCATCTGCGGCATTGCCTCTGCCCATTTAAAGCCATAACGGCGATACAGCTCTATCAGATCGGCAAAAATAAGCGCATTGGCTCCCTTCTTGCGATATTCAGGAAGAACACCTATCAAGAGCAAATCTACCGTATCCGTCTTGTGCCACTTCAGTACCTTCAGCACCTTCAGCCAACCCGTAGGGAAAAGCTTGCCATCGCCTATCTCGCGCAGCGCATCGGTAAACGAAGGGAAGGAAACACCAAAGGCTACCAGCTTGTTGCCAGCGTTGCCATCCACCACACCCGTTACCAGGTTCAAGTCAGCCTTCTTGATATAAGAGTTTACATATTCATCTATCTGCTTCTCCGTAAGCTGCTGGAAATCATAGAGATTCTTATAAGTTTCGTTCACAATTTCGAACACCTTCCTGCCCATTCCTCCCGAGGTCAGTTCCCTGCGGGTGAACTTATGAACATGCAGATTATATCGGCTCTCTATCATTTGGGCAGTCTTGGCAAACTTAGCCGGCGTCTCCTTCGGAACCCTGATGCGGTACTCCAGCCAGTCGTTATCCTTCTCATAGAGCGGATAACTCTCCAGATGCGTCTTATAATAAGGATAATTGTAGTTTATATACATCGTAGACTTCCGGTCGAAGCCCTCGATGAGCAAGCCTTCACGGTCCATATCCGTAAATCCGAGCGGCCCTACGCATTCGTTCATTCCCCTGCTCTTGCCCCATTTTTCTACCGCGCGCAACAAGGCACAGGAAACCGCTACATTATCCACGAAATCGAACCAGCCGAAGCGAACCTGCTTCTTGTTCCACTGTTCGTTGGCACGATGGTTGATAATAGCAGCAATTCTACCTACGATACGAGCCTCGCTGTCAACCGCCAGGAAGTATTGTGCCTCGCAGAATTCAAAGGCAGGATTCTTCTTTGGGTCCAGCGTATTCATCTCGTCGAAACGCAAAAAAGGAATGGCATACTTATGGCCTCTGTAGAGATCATAATGAAACTGAATGAAGGTTTTCAGCCCTTTTTTAGTCGTTATCGGTATGATTCTTATCTCATCATTCATTAGTAAATTGTTTTATGTATATATATTCAATTGCGGTGCAAAAATACAATAAATTAATGAATAATGCAACTCTTTTCTTAAAAATTTATAAAAGTTGGTTCATTATTGTCCAACTTTGTGGATATTTATGTACCTTGCAGGTTGAAATGCCCCAAAGAGCAACATAAAGTTATGAAGAAAGAGAAAAGAGACAACTATACGTTCCTCACACATGCCCCTGTGCATCATGTGATTTTTACGATGGCCATACCAACGATTATCAGTATGCTGTCGACGAGTATGTACAATCTCGCCGACACCTATTTCGTGGGCAGCATCAACACGCAGAGTGTGGCAGCGGTAGGCGTTGCCTTTGCAGCAATGGCTGTTATCCAGGCGTTTGGTTTCTTCTTTGGTCATGGTGCAGGCAATTATGTTTCGCGACAGTTGGGCGCCAAACATACGGAACAGGCACAGAAGATGGCAGCCACGGGCTTTGTGCTGAGTTTTCTTACCGGTCTCCTCATCGCCATTCTGGGTCATGTGTTCCTCACTCCGCTCTGCCTTCTGATGGGTTCTACGCCCACCATTCTTCCTTATACAGAGCGTTATCTGGGCATTATCCTGCTAGGTGCTCCTTTTATGACCACCTCGCTTACGCTGAATAATCTGATGCGATTTCAGGGCAATGCGATGTATGCGATGAAAGGCATCATGTCGGGTGTGCTGCTCAATCTGATTCTGGCTCCTCTGTTCATTCTCTACTTCCAGCTGGGCATTACCGGAGCCGCCGTAGCCACCCTCATCAGCCAGTGTTTCGGCTGCGCCATGCTCTTCTGGATGACGCATAAAGGCGAGAACATCCGCATCCGTCTCAGCAATTTCACCCCTACCCGCGCCTTTGCCAAGGAGATTATCTTCGGCGGAACCCCTTCACTGTCAAGACAGGGACTGGGAAGTATTGCTACGCTGATGCTCAATGTGGCAGCAGGTGCGTTTGGCGATGCAGCCATTGCGGGCATGAGCATCGTTACCCGCATCTCCTTCTTTACCTATGCGATGGTCATCGGTCTGGGTCAGGGATTCCAGCCGCTCTGCGGATTCTGCTACGGCGCCAAACTCTATGGGCGCGTAAAGGAAGCCTTCTTTTTCTGCATCAAATGTGGCACGGTTTTCCTCAGCGTCTGTGCCATTCTCGGCTTCATCTTCTCAACTTCCATCATCAGTATCTTCCGCGATGATGCAGCAGTTGTAGCCGTAGGTTCGGCAGCTTTGAGATGGCAGGTGCTCAGTTTTCCGCTCGTAGCCAGCATCGTGCTCACCAACATGCTGATGCAGACCATCCGCAAACCGGTGAGAGCCAACATCGTAGCGGCAGCACGCAGCGGACTTTTCTTCATTCCGCTCATCTTCATCCTGCCCTATTTCTTCGGACTGCTGGGCGTGGAGATGTGTCAGATGTGGGCAGATTTCTGCTCGTTTGCCGTAGCGGTTCCGATAGTCTGGAGCGCTTTCAGGGATATGAGAAGAGAGCAGATGGAACTTGGGAAAAAACAATAATAAGAAGATACTAGAAGTTTCGCATGTGGTTTAAGTACGGGCTGAAGGCCCAAAAGCTCCAGAAGCAGCACGCCCTGAAAGGGCAGAAGCTCCTAGCCCAGGGCATCGCCCTGGGTATGATGGCAATCAGCAAGACGCCCTGTAAGGGCAAAAGCTTTATGTTTTGTCTGGAGTTTTAAAGCTTTTGCCCTTACAGGGCGACAGGTTTGCGTCCGTAATAACCCAGGGCGCTGCCCTGGGCTAGGAGCTTCTGCCCTTTCAGGGCGTGTGGAGCAAAACTTGCGAAACTTGAAGAAGATACTAGAAGATAAGAGAAAATACTTGAGATAAGAGAAATGGAGAAGATTTATTACATAGGATTGGACGTTGGCTCTACGACAGCCAAAATAGCCGTTATCGACAGCGATAATCGGGTAATTTACTCAAAATACGAACGCCACAACGCTCGTGTCAACGAACTTGTGTCGCAATATTTCGATGAGATTTTAGCCCTCACGGGCGATGCAGAGGCAAGAATCTGCGTAACGGGAAGCGTAGGAATGGCTACTGCCGAACAGCTCCAGGCGGAGTTTGTACAGGAGGTGGTGGCTGCATCGGTCTATGCCCGTACGGCTCATCCTGAGGCGAAGGCGCTCATCGATATTGGTGGCGAGGACGCGAAGGTTATCTTCTTCAAGGAAAACGGAAATATGGAACTGCGCATGAACGGCAACTGTGCCGGCGGAACGGGTGCTTTCATCGACCAGATGAGTGTGCTGATGGGCGTAGAGAACCAGAAGATGAGCGAGTTGGCGATGAAGGCAGAACACGTTTATCCGATGGCTGCCCGCTGCGGCGTGTTTGCCAAGACCGACATCCAGAACCTGATGGCGCGCAATCTGCCCGAAGCAGATATTGCAGCCAGCATCTTCCATTCCATCGCCGTACAGACGGTGGTAACGCTTTCTCACGGCATCAGTTTCGAGGCTCCTATCCTGCTCTGCGGCGGTCCGCTGACCTTTCTTCCGGCTCTCCGCAAGGCTTTCTGCGATTATCTCCATCTTTCTCCAAACGACTTCATCGTATCAGAAAACAGCAATCTCATTCCGGCTCTGGGCTGTGCTTATCGGGCTAAATCGGCAGATTCTGCAGCCTCAATATCTGTTCTCAGAAGTCGGATGAAGAAAGAAATACAAACGGAATGGACCAGCAGTCTGCGGCCTCTGTTCAAAAATGAGAAAGAGCACCAGGAATGGCTCAAATCCAAGGCAAAATTCGCTACAGAAACCAAAGCGCTGAATAAAGGAAAACAGCAGGTTGTGATTGGTATTGATTCGGGTTCTACTACGACTAAAATCGTTGCGGTAAGGGTGAATGCGGGGACGCCTACGGGAGATATTGTCTTTACCAATTACCGCCTGAACCTGGGAAATCCGATCAAGGCGGTAGCGGACGGACTGAACGCCCTGAAGCAGGAAGCTGCATTGCGAGGCGCTGAACTGGAAATCGTAGGCTCCTGCTCTACAGGTTACGGCGAAGAACTTATCAAGGCGGCTTTCGGCCTCGACAGCGGCATTATCGAAACAATGGCACACGAAAGAGCGGCTGCCTCACTCATGCCTGACGTGAGTTTTATCCTGGACATCGGCGGACAGGACATGAAGGCAATCTTCGTTGAGAAAGGGGCTGTGGTGCGCATGGAACTGAACGAGGCTTGCAGTTCGGGCTGCGGAACATTCATCCAGACCTTTGCCAACAATATGGGTTATTCTGTAGGCGATTTTGCCCAACTCGCCTGCCAGTCGAAGGCTCCCTGCGACCTGGGAACCCGCTGCACCGTCTTCATGAACTCGAAGGTGAAGCAGGTGCTCAGAGAGGGCGCATCTGTTGCTGATATTTCTGCCGGAATCTCTTATTCTGTCATCAAGAACTGTCTTTATAAGGTATTGAAACTCCATGGTAATGAGAACCTTGGAGACAAAATCGTTGTACAGGGAGGTACGATGAGAAACGATGCGGTGGTAAGAGCATTTGAGTTACTCACCCATACCGAAGTGGCACGAAGCAACATGCCTGAACTGATGGGCGCCTACGGTTGTGCCCTTCATGCGGCAGCAGATTATAAACATCGCACTTCTGCAGAAGATACGCACCCTGCCTCATCAAGAACCATCGATGAGCTGCTGAATCTGGCTCATTATGAAACCAAACAGCTGCAATGCAAAGGCTGCGAAAACCATTGTTATGTTTCCCGCTACACCTTTGCCGGCGGCAACAGGTTCTACTCCGGAAACAAGTGTGAGCGTGTGTTCAACAACAAGGGAGCAAACGGGATAAAAGGCAAAAATATTTACGAATACAAATATAGTTTACTCTTTGATAGAGAAACAGTTAACCAACTTGACGTTGTAAAACACAACGTCAAAGTAGGCATTCCTCGCATCCTCAACATGTACGAGGAATATCCGTTCTGGAATGCGCTGCTCCGGGCAGCAGGATTGGGCGTGATTCTCTCTTCCGATTCCACTTTCAGCCAGTATGAAGGAGCCTTGAATACGGTGATGAGCGACAATATCTGCTTCCCGGCTAAACTGGCTCACAGTCATCTGAAGGAACTCAACGAGAACCCGAAGGTAGACCGCATTCTCATGCCATACGTGGTTTATGAACATAATGACGACCCGAAGAATACGCTGAACAGCTTCAACTGTCCGGTCGTTTCGGGCTACAGCGATGTCATCAAGTCGGTCATCAATCTGAAGAAACCAATCGATACGCCCGTCATCAACTTTGCCCAGCCTAAGGCGCTGGAAAAACAGATTACCGATTATCTCAAGCAACTGGGAGTAAGCAAGAAGACTGCCCGTAAAGCGCTGAGAGAGGCCCTCTATGCTCAGGCAGTATATGCTGCTGAAATCAAGAAACAGGGCTGGGAGATTCTGAAGCCGAACAAGGGACTTACGATTCTGCTAGCTGGCCGTCCTTATCATACTGACCCGCTGATTCAGCACAAGCTGAGCGAGATGATAGCCAATCTGGGAGTCAACGTCATCAGCGAAGACATCGCCCGGGGTAATCTCTTTGCTGATTTCAAAGACTTCAATCTGGAGAGCCTGGCGGCAGAAAGAAAGGAGGCAGCATTAGCCAGCCAAGACAACAACGAAGCATACAACTGTCAGCCAGAGACTTATCTCGTAAAGCAATGGGCGTATATGAACCGCATTCTGAAGGCAGCGCAATGGGCAGCCGAACAGGGCGATGAGGTTCATTTCGTCCAGATGACCAGCTTCGGCTGCGGCCCTGACAGTTTTATCCAGGACGAGATTCGCGACATCATGAAGCGCCACAACAAGCCGTTCACGCTGTTGAAGATAGATGACGTGAGCAATATCGGCTCCCTGAAACTCCGTGTCCGCTCGCTGATAGAAAGCCTAAGGAAAGTGAAGAGTGAAGAACGAAGAATGAAAAATTCAACAGCTGAAGAAATTCAACATTCAACACTCAACATTCAACATTTACAGCAGACCAAGGTATTCACCAAGCAGGATATTCATCGCAAGATTCTCGCTCCTTTCATGACCGAATACCTCACCCCTATCATTCCGCCTATCCTGAAACTGATAGGCTATGATGTAGAGGTACTTCCGATGAGCGATGAGGTAAGCGCCGAACTCGGCTTGAAGTTTGCCAACAACGAAGTCTGCTATCCGGCAACCCTCATCGTCGGCGACATCATCAAAGCCTTGAAATCAGGCAGATACGACCTGAACAATACGGCAGTAGTGATGAGTCAGACGGGCGGCCAGTGTCGCGCAACCAACTACGCCGGTCTCATCAAGCGTGCGATGATTTCCAATGGATTCCAGGACATTCCGCTGCTCACACTCGGTGTAACAGCCTCAACAGGCGAAGCATCAGGCTCAACAGACGACAAGCAAGACTACAACGAGCAGGACGGCTTCAATGTGCCTTGGCTGAAATACAGTCAGATTATCGTTACCGCCATTTTCTATGGCGATGCAATCAACGAAATGTACAACGCCTGCATCGTAAGAGAGCGTAAACCGGGCATTGCCAGAGAGTTGCGCGATAAATACATGCAGCTGATAGACGGACCTATCGCCCAGAATTCAGTCAAAGGACTCATCCGACTCCTGGAACAGGCAGCCGAAGAATTCAACCAGATGACCCTCGACAGAACGTTGCCGAAGGTAGGAATCGTAGGCGAAATCTTCCTGAAGTTCAATCCTTTCGCCCACCAGTTCCTGGAGCAGAACATCATTTCGCGCGGCATAGAGGTGGTTCCGCCTCTGCTTGCCCCCTTCTTCCTGCAGGAATTTGTGAATGTAGAGATACAGAAACACATGCGACTGAGTTGTACCAAAGTGCCCGATTTCATCATCAAGGGCGCTTATCAGGCGCTGATAGGCAGAAGATTGCGCCAGGTAAACAAGGCAGCCGGCAAGTTCCGCTACTTCCGTCCGTTCACCAATATCTATGATGATGCGAAGGACGTACAGGGACTGGTTTCGCTCGCAGCCCAGTTTGGCGAAGGCTGGCTTCTGCCTGCCGACATCGTAGGTTACATCCGTGATGGTGTAAACAACATCATCTCGCTCCAGCCTTTCGGCTGCATCGCTAACCACGTGATTTCCAAAGGCATCGAGAAACGTCTCCACGACCGGTTCCCAATGCTCAACCTCGTATCGCTCGACTTCGATTCCGGTGTTTCAGAGGTAAACGTCACCAACCGACTGCTCCTCTTCCTGGACAGCATCGCAAAATAAGACAAGCCAGACCCATGTACGGTAAAACACCGTATATGGGTCTTTCCGTCTTTCATCCCCCAAAAAATCACTCTAAAAAATACAAAAAACCGTAGCTATTTCTTTGTCATTCAAGAAAATAATCGTATCTTTGCACTCAAATTTTATTGAGACATTAAGAAAATGAGTAAAGATACATTAACTCATCAGTTGACAGAGACCATCGAGGAGCTTTCGAGCGCCGAATCTTTGAAGGGTCTCTTTCATCAGCATCGAGACGGGAATCCACTTCCTTCGGGCAAGGCGCTCGAAGAAATCATCAGTTTGTCCCGTTCTATCCTCTTTCCGGGATATTTCGGCAATTCTTCGGTAAATATCTCAACCATCAAATATCATATTGGAGTAAGAGTAGAGAAACTCTATGAGATGCTGTCAGAGCAAATTCTCGCCGGTCTCTGCTTCGCCAACGACTGCGAAACGGAAACTCAGGCAGAACTGCAGCACCAGCGTGCCAAGGCAGGCGTGATTGCAGCCAAGACAATCATGGAATTCCCAAGACTGCGCAAGATTCTGGCTACCGATGTAGAGGCTGCCTACGAGGGCGACCCGGCTGCCATGAGTCACGGAGAAATCATCTCCTGCTACCCGGTCATCAAGGCGATTACCAACTACCGCATCGCCCACGTACTGCACGAACTGGGAGTGCCGCTCATTCCGAGAATGATGACAGAGCTTGCTCATTCGGAAACCGGTATTGATATTAACCCGGAGGCTACCATCGGCAAGCACTTCACCATCGACCATGGTACGGGTGTGGTGATTGGAGCTACCTGCATCATCGGCGACAATGTGAAACTCTACCAGGGTGTTACCCTCGGAGCCAAGAGTTTCCCACTCGATAAGGACGGCAATCCTATCAAGGGAATCCCTCGCCACCCTATCCTCGAAGATAATGTCATCGTCTACGCCAATGCCACCATCCTCGGTCGCATCACCATCGGAGAAGGCTGCGTAGTGGGAGCCAACGTATGGGTTACCAAGGATATGAAACCAAAAACAAAGAAATATAAAAAAGAAAAACAAAGTTTATTAGATATAGAATTCAATAATGGAACAGGAATTTGAACTCATTGCCAAGACCTTCATGGGCCTCGAGCCTGTCTTGGCTGAAGAGCTCACCCAGTTGGGTGCCAATAATGTACAGATCGGTCGCCGCATGGTGTCTTTCACAGGCGACAAGGAAATGATGTATCGTGCTAACTTCCAGTTGCACACAGCCATCCGTATCTTAAAGCCTATCAAGCACTTCAAGGCTAGAAGCGCTGAAGAGGTGTATGATCAGATCCAGAAGATCAAGTGGGATGACATCTTAGACGTGAAGAAGACTTTCTCTGTTGACTCTGTAGTCTACTCAGAGGAGTTCCGCAACTCACGTTTCGTAACCTACAAGGTAAAGGATGCGATTGTTGACTGGTTCCGCGAGAAGCAGGGTACACGTCCAAATATCAGCGTATCTAACCCGGATATCCGCCTCAACATCCACATTGCAGAAGACAATGCCACCTTGAGTCTCGATTCGAGTGGTGAGAGTCTGCACCGCCGTGGCTACCGCCAGGAGCAGGTAGAGGCTCCTCTGAACGAGGTTCTCGCTGCAGGTATGATTCTGATGACCGGCTGGAAGGGCGAATGCGATTTCATCGACCCGATGTGTGGTTCAGGTACCATCGCCATCGAAGCTGCCCTCATCGCCCGCAACATCTCTCCAGGTGTATTCCGCAAGGAGTTTGCCTTCGAGAAGTGGAACGATTTCGACCAGGATCTCTTCGATACGATTTATAACGACGACTCTCAGGAGCGCGAGTTTGAGCACCATATCTATGGCTACGATGTTGACATGAAGGCTGTAAATACAGCTAACCTCAACGTTCGTGCTGCCGGTCTTAGCAAGGACATCACCATCTCACAGGCTGATTTCAAGGACTTCACCCAGCCAGCAGAGAAGAGCATCATCGTGATGAACCCTCCATACGGCGAGCGCATCTCTACCCCTAACCTCCTGAACACCTACAAGATGATTGGTGAGCGCTTCAAGAAGGCTTTTGCCGGCAACGAGGCTTGGGTATTGAGCTACCGCGAGGAGTGCTTCGAGCAGATTGGTCTGAAACCATCTATCAAGATTCCTGTATTCAACGGAAGCTTGGAGTGCGAATTCCGCAAGTACGTGATGTTCGACGGCAAGATGAAGGACTTCCGTTCTGAAGGCGGTATTGTGAAGACTGAGCGCGAGAAGAGCGAGATGGCTCAGAAGCACCGTTTCAAGAAGGAGCGTGAATTCAAGAAGCGTGTAAGCGAGGAGACTGAAAACGAAGAGGACGATATCCGTTCTTTCAAGTTCCATACTCACCGTCTGGAAGACTTCGAGAAGAAGCGTGCTGAGTTCCATAAGGGCGGTCGTTCACGTATCGGTGGCGGCGGTCGACGCAATGATGACGACGATGACAAGCGTGGCAGCCGCAGCTTCAAGGGCGACCGCAAGGGTGGCCGTGACTTCGGTGGCAAGCGCGACGGAAAACGTTTCGAGAAAGGCGACAAGCGTGGTGGCTTCAAGGGCGACAAGCGTGGTGGCCGCGATTTCGGAGTCAAGCGCGGAGGCAAGAAGAACTTCAGCGTTGACTTCGACGACGAGGATTAAAGAGACATACTACCCATGCGTCGTGTTTCACGACGCATGGGTGTTAAACCCGATAAAGTAAAGAATATAATGAATCTGAAGAATTCAATTTATAAATTATCTTTTGCTGCTATGATTATGATGGCTATGAATGCAACCGACTTACAGGCTCAGGGCGTGGTTCCTGCTCAGAAAGGCGAGAAAACCTTTACGCTGGAAGACCTGAACTTCGGCGGCAACAACTATCGTAACATGGTGGCTAAGAACCGCTGGTGCACCTGGTGGGGCAATGAGCTCGTTCGCCAGGATGTGGATGCCTGCTATCTCGTCAACAAGACGACAGGTAAGGAGACCAGACTCTTCGGCATCAATGACATCAACCAGTGGATTGCTCCTACCAAGGACATCAAGGTAAGAGCCCTCTACAATGCTCTCTTCCCTTTTGCAGGCAAGAGCATCGTGATGGTAAGCAACGGCAGCAAGACTTATACCGTAGACTTCAAGAAGCATAAGCTGCTGAGCGAGATGGATTTTGCTGACGGCGAGAACCTCCTGGAGGCTAACGCCCAGCAGAACGCCTTCGCCTATCTGAAGGGCAGCAACCTCTATGTGCGTACATTCGATGTAACCAGCAACGCCCTGACAAAAGAGAAGAAATCTCACGATTTCCAGCTCTCAAAGGATGGAAGCCGCGAAATTGTTTATGGACAGAGTGTTCACCGCGATGAGTTCGGTATCAGCAAGGGAACCTTCTGGAGTCCGAACGGCGAACTGCTCGCCTTCTATCGCATGGACCAGAGTATGGTAACCGACTATCCGCAGGTCGACATCCCGGAAATCGGTTTCAATCATCCTGAAACACAGAGTTGCATTGCTACTCCTGCACCAGACAAATATCCGATGACTGGCGAGACATCACACAAGGTAACCGTAGGCGTGTTCGACTGCATGACCGGCAAGACCGTCTATCTGAAGGCTGGCGATCCAACCGACCGCTACTTCACCAACATCGCATGGAGTCCGGACAGCAAGACCATCTATATGTTCGAACTGAACCGCGACCAGAACGACTGCCGTCTGACTGCCTACAATGCAGAAACCGGCGAGAAGACAGGCGAACTCTATCGCGAGACCGATGAGAAATATGTAGAACCATGTCATCCTATCCAGTTCCTGCCTTGGGACAGCAACAGCTTTATCATGCAGAGCCGCAAGGATGGTTACAACCATCTCTATCTCTGTGAAGTGAAGAACGAAAAACGAAGAACGAAGAATTCAAATGCTGAATCTTCATCCAAAAAACAAGAGAATTCTTCACTCTCCACTCTTCACTCTTCACTTTCTATCCGGCAGTTGACTTCCGGCAAATGGGAAGTGATGGAAGTGCTCGGTTTCAACAGCAAGCGCAAGAGTATCATCATCGCATCCAACGAGAAATCGCCTATCCAGAGAAACATCTTTGCCGTAGACACAAAAACCGGCAAGCGTACGCTGGTAGATGATTGCGGCAAGGGATGGCACAGCGCCACTTTGAGCGAGAACGGACAGTATGTCTTCGACAACTACTCTACTCCTACCGTGCCTCGCAAGATTGCCCTCGTGAATACCGAGAGCGGCAAGCGCACCGCTTACTTCACTGCCGAGAACCCTTGGAAGGGCTACAATGTGCCTGAGTACAGCTGCGGTACCATCAAGGCTGCCGATGGCGAAACAGACCTCTACTGGAGAATGGTGAAACCGGTAAACTTCAATCCAAACAAAAAGTATCCTACCATTATATATGTATATGGTGGACCTCATGCCCACAACGTAGATGCCCGCTGGAACTACTCTAGCCGTGGTTGGGAAACCTACATGGCAGAAAAGGGCTATCTGCTCTTCATCCTCGACAACCGTGGAAGCGAGAACCGTGGCAAGGCTTTCGAGCAGGCTACCTTCCGCCAGCTCGGACAGATTGAGATGCAAGACCAGATGAAGGGCGTGGAATATCTGAAGACGCTTCCTTACGTAGATGCTGACAAGATTGGCGTTCACGGCTGGAGCTTCGGCGGATTCATGACCATCTCACTGATGACCAACCACCCAGATGTGTTCAAGGTAGGCGTAGCAGGCGGTCCGGTAATCGACTGGCACTGGTACGAGGTGATGTATGGCGAGCGCTATATGGATACCCCACAGACCAACCCAGAGGGTTACAAGAAGACCTCCCTGCTCTATCAGGCAAAGAACCTGAAGGGCAAGCTGCAGATTATCCAGGGCTTGAACGATGTGACTGTAGTGCCACAGCACTGCCTCACCTTCCTCAAGGCTTGCATCGCAGCAGGCACCCAGCCAGACTTCTTCGTCTATCCTGGCGAGCCTCACAACATGAGAGGTCATCAGAGCACTCATCTGCATGAGCGCATCAGCAATTATTTCTTCGATTATCTCAAGTAAATATCTAGGAGCAAACATCCCCCGGAAAAGGGGAGTTTACTTCTACATCAAATAACAAACAATAACTTACAGCAAATGAAAATTTTATTGTTAGGAGGCGGTGGCCGCGAGCACGCCTTAGCATGGAAAATCGCTCAGAGCGAGAAGTGTGAGAAACTCTTCATCGCTCCTGGTAATGCCGGTACACAGAATGTCGGCGAGAACGTAGATATCAAGGCAGACGACTTTGAGGCGCTCAAGAACTTCACAGTTGAAAATGGCGTTGATATGGTAGTAGTTGGTCCGGAAGACCCATTGGTAAAGGGTGTTTACGATGACTTCAAGAACGATCCTCGCACCCAGGACATCCCTGTCATCGGTCCATCAAAGGCTGGCGCCGTATTGGAAGGCAGCAAGGACTTCGCCAAGAAGTTCATGAAGCGCCACAACATCCCTACTGCCCAGTATGAGACTTTCGACGGCGAGCACGTAGAGGAAGGCTTGAAATTCCTGGAGACACAGAAGGCTCCTTATGTATTGAAGGCTGACGGTTTGTGCGCCGGTAAGGGCGTTCTCATCCTCCCTACCCTGGAAGAGGCTAAGAAAGAGTTCAAGGAGATGCTCGGCGGTATGTTCGGCAACGCTTCTGCACGCGTAGTCATCGAGGAATTCCTCAGCGGCATTGAGTGCTCTGTATTCGTATTGACCGACGGCAAGAACTACAAGATTCTGCCTGAGGCTAAGGATTACAAGCGCATCGGCGAGCACGATACCGGTCTGAACACCGGCGGTATGGGTAGCGTTACCCCTGTACCATTCGCTACCAAGGAGTGGATGCAGAAGGTTGACGAGCGCATCATCCGTCCTACAGTAGAAGGACTTGCTGAGGAGAACATCGACTATAAGGGATTCATCTTCTTCGGTCTGATCAACGTAGAAGGCGAGCCTATGGTCATCGAGTACAACTGCCGTATGGGTGATCCAGAGACTGAGAGCGTGATGCTCCGTCTGAAGAGCGACATCGTGGATCTCTTCGAAGGTGTAGCAGCAGGCGATTTGGACAAGCGCAGCATCGAGTTTGACGAGCGTGCTGCAGTCTGCGTAATGCTCGTAAGCGGCGGTTATCCAGAGGCTTACAAGAAGGGTTATCCTATCCAGGGCATCGATGACGTGGAAGGCTCAGTAGTATTCCACTCCGGTACAGCCATGAAGGATGGTCAGGTAGTTACCAATGGTGGTCGCGTCATCTGCGTAAGCAGCTATGGCAAGGACAAGGAAGAAGCCCTGAAGAAGAGCTTTGCCGAGGCACAGAAGATCCAGTTCACCGACAAGTACTTCCGTTCTGATATCGGACAGGACCTTTAAGATGAGTTAATAGTTAATAGTTTATAATTAATAGACATTCATGCATTCTTCGAATATTAATTGATTAATTTTTAGGTATGCAAGTCCATTTTATAACGGCGCAAGCCTCTATAAACTATTAACTATAAACTATAAACTAAATATAGATGTTAAGAAAGAAAACTTTTCAAAATAAAGTAGCGGCTAGCCGCTACTCTTTACCTATTACTGCAACCCTTGCCACACTGGTTTGGGTTGCAGTAGGTTTATTGGTATCCAATATCTGGGTAGAATTTGCTTTCACTGCCATGTCTACCCTGCTGATGGTGGAACTGAACAACCGTAATGCCCTGATGCGTACCTACAGCCGAATGGTATCCTGCAGTTTTCTGGCATTAATGACGATGGCAGGACTCCCCCACCTCTCTTTAAAAAGCAGTATTGTGACGATGTGTTTCATCGCCTTTTATCTCATTATCTGGAATTGCTATCAGGATAAACGCTCAACAGGCTGGACTTTCTACGCCTTTGCCTGCATCGGTCTGGCATCGATGATTTTCGTGCAGATAGGCTATTTCATGCCTATACTGTGGATTATGATGATGGTGTTTACCCTCTCGTTTAGCGTAAAGACATTCTTTGCATCCCTGGTAGGTCTCATCGTGCCCTACTGGTTTGCAGCCGGCTATTTCTTCTATACCGACAACATACAGGGGTTGGCAAATCACTTCTGTGAATTCATCAACTACAGCGAACTCTTTGATTATTCGCAGGTTACCGACCATCAGCTTCTGAACCTGAGTTTCGTTACCCTGCTCACCATCATCGGTTCCATCCACTTCATACGCACCAGCTACGGCGATAAGATACGCACCCGCATGATCTACGAAACGTTTATCATGTTATCGGCTGCCAGCATCATCTTCATCATCCTGCAGCCTCAACATATACAGGAACTGGGCGGCATTCTGATTGTGAATACAGCACCGCTTATCGCCCATTTCATCACATTCACCAGAGGTAAGTTTACCAACATAACCTTCATCCTGCTGCTCATCATGCTGGTACTTATCATGGCATATAACATACTCGTACCAGAAACCGTATTACTATGAGTTGGATAATAGATTTCTTGATGAGCTGGGGCTACTGGGGCATGCTGGTAGCAGCCTTCCTTGCCGGCAGTTTCTTTCCCTTCAGCAGCGAGGTGGTCATGTCGGGCTTACAGGCTGCCGGACTGGAACCTATCCAGCTCGTACTGTATGGAAGCATCGGCAATGTGCTCGGTTCTATGTTCAATTATGGCGTAGGACGGATGGGCAAACTGGAATGGATAGAAAAATATCTGCATGTAAAGAAAGAGAGTCTCGACAAGGCTCAGAACTTCATGGCCGACAGAGGTGCCTGGATGGGGTTCTTCGCCTTCCTGCCCCTGTTGGGAAGTGCCATCACCATCGTTTTGGGACTGACGAGAGCCAACATCGTGATTTCTGTCATCAGCATCACCATCGGAAAGGTGTTGAGATATGTACTGCTGGTTTACGGACTCAGTTTCATCTTTTAAACAAGCTGCAAAGAAAACAAAGAATTGATTCATATAGATTGACTGCTTATGAGAAAGTATTTATACCTTATTATATTATGTGTGGTTTTCGCGGGCTGTAAAGGCAGCCAGCAGAAAGGCAACACCGCAGAAAGTAACGGAAAGGAATCTGTCGCCAACAGCGATGGCAAACCTGCTGTTACCGTAACCATCCCTCCCTACAAGTTTTTCGTTGATAAGATTGCCGGAGATAAGGTGGATGTCAACGTGATGGTATCCAACGGCAACAATCCTGAAACTTACGAGCCTTATGCCCAGCAGATGATGGAACTCTCCAGGAGTGCCCTCTATCTGAAAGTGGGAAGCATCGGTTTCGAACAGACCTGGATGAAGAAGCTGCAGGACAATGCTCCTGACATGAAGGTGATAGATACCTCCACAGGCATCACGCCTGCCAAGACACCAGGCGGCAATACCGACCCGCATGTATGGATGAGTTGCACAAACGCCCGCATCATCTCCAGCAACATCTTCAAGGCACTCTGCAATCTGGAGCCGAAGAACAAGGCATTCTTTGAGAAGAACTATCTGTCGCTGCTGAAGATCATCGACAAGCGAGACAGCACCATCAGAGAGGGTTTCAAGAATCATCCCGAGATGGTACGCAAGTTTGTGATCTATCACCCTATCCTCACCTACTTTGCCCGTGATTACCAGCTGGAGCAGCTTGCCATAGAGGAAGAAGGCAGGGAGCCTAGTGCCTCCCAGCTGAAGAGCCTCATAGAGAGAGCCAGAAAAGAAAAGATCAAGTTCTGCCTGATACAGGCAGAATTTGCCAACCGCAACACCACAACCTTCATCAAGGAGAGCCACACCAAGCCAATGGATATCAATCCATTGCAGGGCGACTGGAACTGGGCGATGCAGGAAGCGGCTGCAGCGGTACAAGGCAAGAAAATCGTTATTGGGAAGTAAAAACTACAATAATATGACTCCAATCATAAAAATCGAGCATCTTTCTGCAGGCTATGAAGGCAAGGAGGTGCTCCACGACATCAACCTCACCGTCTGTAAAGACGATTATCTTGGCATCATCGGTCCCAACGGTGGTGGCAAGACAACCCTCATGCGCCTCATCCTGGGACTGATGAAACCCACAGACGGCAGCATCCGCTTTTATAAAGACGGGGAGGAAGTAAGGGAAATCAGCATGGGATATCTGCCCCAATACAATCATCTCGACAAACAGTTTCCTATCTCCGTCTATGAAGTGGTACTCTCAGGACTCAGCAAGACCAAAAGTCTCTTTTCGAGATACACCCAGGCACAGCACCAGCAGGTACTCGACTGTCTGGAACAGATGCAGCTCACGGAGTTGAAAGACCGCCATATCGCAGCCTTGAGCGGCGGACAACTGCAGCGAGTACTCCTCGCCCGCGCCATTGTTTCCAAACCCGATGTAGTGATACTGGATGAGCCCAACACCTACATCGACCGCCGATTCCAGAAGCAGATGTACGAGATGCTGGAACAGATCAACCGGGAGTGCGCCATCATCATCGTAAGCCATGATTTAGCCGAAGTGCTCAATAACGTAAAGCACATCGCCTGCGTAAATCATCATCTCCACTACCACGATACGGCAGATATGCCGAGAGAGAAACTGGAAGAGCATTTCTTAAATGTGTAGGCTTATTATATAATAATGCCTAAAAAACAGGTGCAAAAATCCATATTATCTCATCTTTTTATTATCTTTGCAACTGGAATGTGCCTTTTTGAAAGGCACGGAGAAAGCATTCTGAAAGAAATATAATACATTAAAGTTTAAACAATAATGAAACAGTACAGATTAGTGGACAATATCTTCGGATGGGTCGCATTCATCATTGCGGCGTTCACTTATTGTTCCACAATTGAACCGACAGCCAGTTTCTGGGACTGTCCTGAGTTTATTACGACTGCTTACAAGCAGGAGATCGGTCACCCACCTGGGGCACCATTCTTCATGCTTTTAGGCAATTTCTTCACACATTTCGCCAGCGACACCACCCAGGTAGCCAAGATGGTGAATACGATGAGCGCCCTGCTGAGCGCCGTCTGTATCATGTTCCTCTTCTGGACCATCACCCACCTGGCACGCCGACTCGTTATCAGCGACTGGAAAGAACTGACTACCAGTAAGCTGATTGCCATCGAGGCATCCGGTATGGTAGGCGCACTCATCTACACCTTCAGCGATACCTTCTGGTTCTCTGCTGTCGAGGGTGAGGTTTATGCGTTCTCTTCTGCCTTTACCGCTGTGGTTTTCTGGCTGATATTGAAGTGGGAAGACCATGCTGACGAGCCTCATAGCGACCGTTGGCTTGTGCTCATCGCCTATATGACCGGTTTGAGTATCGGTGTCCACCTGCTCAACCTGCTCTGTATTCCAGCCATCGTATTGGTTTATTACTACAAGAAGGTGCCACATGCCAACCTCAAGGGTTCACTCCTGGCACTGTTCCTTTCATTCCTCGTAGTGGTAGCCGTACTGTATGGTGTGGTTCCAGGTATCATCACCGTAGGCGGCTGGTTCGAGCTGTTCTTTGTCAACACCCTCGGCTGTCCGTTCAATACCGGTGAAATCGTATACATCATCTGTCTTGTAGCCTCTGTCATCTGGGGCATCTACGAGACCTGTAATGCATCAGAGAAGAACGAGAAGAAGCAGAATATCGCCTTCGTTCTCGGTTTCGGCATGCTCGGCATCCCATTCTACGGATATGGCTGGACAGCTGCCATCACCGGTATCATCGTGCTGGTTATCCTCTGGTTTGTACTCGGCTACAAGCGTAAGCAGGAAGTAGTAACAGGCGTTGACGAATCTACTGGCATCGCCAAAAAGAAGATGCAGCTCCTGCCGCTCATCTCAGCACGCGTCAAGAATACAGCCTTGCTCTGCATGCTGATGCTGATGATTGGTTATTCCAGCTACGCACTCATCGTGATCCGTTCTTCTGCCAACCCTCCTATGGACCAGAACTCTCCTGAGGACATCTTTACCCTGGGAAGTTATCTGAGCCGCGACCAGTATGGCGACCGCCCTCTGTTCTATGGCCAGGCTTATACATCACAGGTAGCCCTCGAAGTAGACGGCAACATGTGCAAGCCTGTCATGAAGGAAGGTGCACCGGTTTACCAGCGCAAGGAGAAAGCTTCGGCTGATGAGAAGGACTCTTACTTCGTAGTAAGTCACAAGAATAAGTATATCTATGCCCAGAACATGCTCTTCCCTCGTATGTACAGTTCGGCTCATGCCCAGGCTTACGAAGACTGGATGGGCGGTGTAGAAGGCACAGAGATTCCATACGACCGCTGCGGAGAGAGTATCATGGTGAAGATGCCGTCACAGTTTGACAACATCCGCTTCTTCCTCTCTTACCAGTGCAACTTCATGTACTGGCGCTACTTCATGTGGAACTTTGCCGGCCGTCAGAACGACATCCAGGGCAATGGTGAGCCAGAGCACGGAAACTGGATTACCGGTTTCTCATTCATTGACGATTCACTCTATGGCGACCAGAGCAAATTGCCAGACGACCTGAAGGAGAACAAGGGCCACAATGTATTCTACTGCATGCCGCTGATTCTCGGTCTCATCGGACTTTTCTGGCAGGCTTGGTATACCCGCAAGAAGAAGGTAATGAAGAACGGCAAGGAAGAGGAAGTACTCCTCCCTATCGGAATCCAGCAGTTCTGGATTGTATTCTTCCTGTTCTTCATGACAGGTCTTGCCATCGTCATCTACCTGAATCAGACACCTATGCAGCCACGTGAGCGTGACTATGCTTATGCCGGCTCATTCTATGCATACGCTATCTGGTGCGGTCTCGGCGTACTCGCCATCATCGACATCCTGAAGCGCAAGATGAAGCTCAGCGGTACTGCCGTAACAGCCATCGTAGCTGTAGTAACTCTGCTCGTACCAATCCAGATGGCTTCACAGACTTGGGATGATCACGACCGCTCAAACCGTTACACCTGCCGTGACTTCGGTCAGAACTACCTGATGTCACTCCAGGAGAAGGGCAACCCTATCATCTTTACCAATGGTGATAACGATACCTTCCCACTCTGGTACAACCAGGAGGTAGAAGGCGTAGGAACAGATGCCCGCGTATGTAACCTGAGCTACCTGCAGACCGACTGGTATATCGACCAGATGATGCGTCCTGCATACAACTCACCATCTGTGCCAATCACCTGGCCACGTCTCGACTTCTGTTCAGGTACCAACGAATATGTATCTGTTGAACCTGAGGCAAAGAAGCAGATTCTCGACTTCTACAAGCAGGATCCAGAGAATGCCAAGAAGCAGTTTGGTGACGAACCGTTCGAACTCAAGAACATCCTGAAGAACTGGGTACGCAGCAAGAACCCTGACATGCACTTCATCCCTACAGATACCCTCTATGTCACCATCGACAAGGAGGCTGTAAAGAAGAGCGGCATGATGATGGCATCAGATTCTATTCCAGACAAGATGGTCATCTCTCTTGCCGGCAAGAGCGCACTCTACAAGGGCGACCTCATGATGCTCGAAATGTTGGCACAGTGTAACTGGACCCGTCCGCTCTACGTAGCACTCACCGTAGGCGAAGAGAACTATATGAACCTCGGTGACAACTTCGTACAGGAGGGACTTGTGAACCGTATCACTCCGTTCACTACCAACAAGCCAGGTGCCAAGAACTTCGATACAGAGAAGGCTTATCACAACATCATGACCCGATTCAAGTTCGGCAACCTGAAGCAGAAGGGACTCTACATCGACGAGACAACCATGCGCATGTGCTATACCCACCGTCGCCTGCTCGCCCAGACAGCCCTCCAGCTCATCGCCGAAGGCAAGAAGCAGAAGGCTATCAACATCCTGAAGAAGGCTGATACCGAGATTCCTGCCTATAATGTTACGCTCGACTATATGAGCGGTGGCTTGGATATGGCTCGCGGCTGGCTGATGACCGGTCAGAAAGCCAAGGGTAAGGAATATATTGAAGCGGTATGGAAGAATGCTTCACAATACCTCAACTACTATCTCTCGCTGCCAAACGACCGTTTCCTCCAGGCAGAGCACGACTGCATCCGTCAGATTATGATTATGCAGAGCATCTGCGAAGCTGCCGGAATGGTGAGTCCACAGCTGGAGCAGAAGTATGAGAAGCAGCTCAACAACCTCTACCGTCTCTATCATGGCAGAGGTGGCAGAATGCCGGAAGGCAATCAGTAAAAAATAGAAAAAAGTTTGGTGTCGCGAAACACGACACCAAACTTTTCATTATTCATATAAACCTGTTTTATCCATGTTCATAGAGCAACCAGCCAAATGGCTCAGATGGTTATACCCAAAAGCCATCTGGAGAATGGACAAGAAAGACCATTCAGTCTATCTTACATTTGATGACGGTCCGATTCCTGAGTCAACTCCATTCATCTTAGAGACCCTGAGAAAGTACAATATCAAGGCAACTTTCTTTATGGTAGGCGAGAATGTATTGCGCCATCATGACCTCTACAACCAGATTGTGGCAGAGGGCCATCAGGTAGGCAACCATACATTCAATCATATCGGTGCCTTCAAGCACCGTGTCATCTCCTACGTGCTCAACACCAATAAGGCGAACGACATCATCCATGCCCATCTCTTCCGTCCACCTCACGGCTGGATGCGACCAAGTGAGTATTGGTGGCTGCACCGCACTTACAAGGTCATCATGTGGGACGTAGTAACGCGCGACTATTCCAAATGGATGACGGCAGAAGATGTGGTGAACAATGTGAAACGGTATGCCCGCAATGGCAGCATCATCACCTTCCACGACTCGCTGAAGAGCATAGAAAAGCTGAAGACGGCGCTTCCTCAGGCCATAGAATGGCTCATGGAACAGGGTTATGAATTTAAGACTTTTGAATAAGAAGCTGTTATTCCCAAACAGGAACAGCTCAATAAACACAGACAAGAAATGAGCAAAAGAATCAACAGTTATCAGGCGGTAGCTGCATTTGTTAGAGGTTTCTTCGAAGCTTACGCACGTGGCATCATCGATGCTACCATCGAAGGCAATGACTTCAGCAAGAAGAACGACCCGAAACAGATCAAGCAGATGATGCTGGAGCACTACGGCGAGGTAAACCAATACTTCTTCGACATCATGTTCTCCACCCTCGTACGCCTCAACTACAAGACTGCCGAGGAAGCCAACGAACGCATGAAGAAGAATTTCGACAGCATGAAACAGGCTGACCCGACCTTTGAGCCAACCATGCTCGACTACTTGCGCATAGCCTGCAAATCTAACCAGTTGTACAAGGCGATGGAATCAGAATACAAGCGTAACTTCACCTGGCTACTTCAAGGCAAGTTTACCACTCTTGAAGAGCATGTACGCGATTATACCCACGGCATCCTTATCAGTCTTGCTGATGAGCCGATGGCTATCCATCTTCTGGTGCGCATCATCGTGAAGGCATACGCCGCAGGCTTGAAGTGTGGCAGCAAGGAGGGCGAGCAGCACCAGCTCCACATGCCTACCCTTCACGGCATGTTGCTGAACAATGTCAACATCCTGCTCAACGAGACCCCACTCAAGAGCAGCACCGAAGATCCTGTAGCCCTCTTCAAGGAGGCATGCAAGAATGAAGAAGAAAACATCAACGTTCTTTTCAACACATTAAACGATGCGATGAAAGAACTGGCAGCAGAATAAAAGGAAAAGCCCCTGATGCATCACGCATCAGGGGCTTTTTCTTTTATTCATTATTTAAGAGTCTCGTTGACTTTACTCCAGTCTTTATTCATCAATTCCTCGATGATGCGATGAATCTTCAAGGCATATATAAATCGTAAACCACCAATACAGTGTCCCCACTATTTATCAGCGGGGTAGCCGTCCAGTATATTTGAATAAAGTTTTGATTTTCTAAAATTTTACAATCAAGCAACGGCTTGGGATGTCTTCGTTACCTCAGCATCCATACCATCTTCAAAATGGCGGACATAGTCACATGGCAGGAACAAAGCATCAACCTCCTCGCCACAAAATATGCGAGTAAGGATCCATTTTATGTGAATTTTAAAACGGTTGCAAAGATAATATTTTTCATTTACCCCATCTTACGCTGTATTGGTGGTTTACCCGCCAAAGTAACGCCTTTATCTTTAACCCACCAAGAAAATCACAAGAAATCTGCAAGTTATCAACAAATAACCACAAAATCAATCGTAAACTATAACTATTAACAGTAAACTATAAACTGCTATTCCCAGGCGGTCCATCCCGCATAGGGCAAAAGCATTCCACAGTTTAAATGACAACGTCTTATAAGAAGAGTTACATTCATACCGTCCTCACTAACTTTTACATTAAGAGTTAGGATTCTTGCACCACCGCTTTTGCCTTTACCCTTGTCAGCAATGGCCATTCTTATCTTATGAACGCCACCACCAAGATCATCTCCAACAAGAGGATTCTTATAAATTTCATCTAACCAAGATTCATAGTCAGACTTCAATGAATGATATTTTTTAGCCAAACGTTTAAACTGTCTCTTAAACTCAGGGCCATATTCTACATGTACATTCATGTCAATCCTCCATTTCTAAATCTTTTAATAAATCCCTTGCATCTGGTAGTTTTCTTCCTTCCAACTTAGCAAGTTTTACTTCCTGCAAAGCTCTTGTCAAACTTTCCTTCACATAAGCTTGCTGTTTCTGTGTTTTTGTCAAGATAGGCTCTTTTACAACTGTAGTTGACACAACACCACGAAGCATATTAATAGCCTTACGAATGTTTTGCAGAGGCTGGTTTGAATCTACTGTTACTAATATTTGTTCCATAATCTTCTCCTTTTAAACGTTTAACTGAATTAGATTGCAAAAGTACATTTTTCCCCTCAAACCGCCAAACTTATTGGATTATTTTAACGCAAACGAGCCGTAAGTATCCGCTCAACTCCGATAGGCACTTCTCTCATTGTTTCTGCTTCATTATTGGTGTAGTTGATAATTTACAGGAGTGATTTTTCCATGGACCGTTTTCTCTTCTCGTCACTTTTGATGCGAGCCTGTTTCTCGTAGCTCACCATTGTCTCTATCTCCCTGAACTCAGGTGTATTCATCACCTCAGCCTTCAGATGCTTCTTGATGACTTTTGTCAGATAACGTCACCATACCTCCTTGTTCTCTTCGGTAACAAATATAATATGTTTATGATAATTATTCTTAATTATTCACTTAAAAGTGAACAAGCTATCAATAAAAGTATTATTTTTGCTATATCGAGAATGGCATCATTACCATTGAAAAGAATATGATAACAGACATAGAAAGTGCAACCTTTGAAATTTAAGCATTATGATACAGAATAAATTATTCCGTGATTGCCTCGCTGCGATACCTGCCGAGCAAAAGGCAGAGTTCGATTTGTCTTTCGGTATTGCCGAGCGCATTAGTGAGATTCTGAAAGCCAAGGGACTCACCCAAAAGGATTTCGCCCGATTACTCAACAAGCGAGACTCAGAAATCTCCAAATGGCTAACAGGCAGACATAACTTTACGACTCAAACCATTGCTCGTATAGAAACTGCTCTAGGTAGTAAGCTCATCAGCATAGCCCATTGATTGGGCTATGTGATGAATATCGTGGTCTCTAATATAATGGTTCAGATTCGCTGATACTATCAATTACGAAACCTCCCATATCACTTTCACGATTTCATACAGCAACCTACTTCGCTCCATCAATGCGTTCTGATCAAAGACACCATAAGCATTGAACCCAACATAAGTCTTCAGCTTATCCGAATACTCTTCATTACCAGAAGAGATATTATCCAACCCCTTCAGCAAGAGTTACACTTATTTGTTATATTTTACATTGTTTTTTACTTACTTGATAAGTATCAAATCAAAGTACATTAGACGAGTCTTTAATGGCTTATCAGAAACAATACCCCTATATGATTTTTCCTGCTCTTCTGTGCTGAACATAAAATCAAAACCATTCTTCTTATAAAAAGCTACAGGCACATCTTCATTATAGGCATCAACTACCAAATAACGACATCCCGTTTTATTATATGGTTCAACAAACCAGGACTTAATAAAGTCCATTACTTCTGTTCCTATATGAAGATGCTGAAATTTTATTGAAATTCCCAATCTTCCTATAAGTACAGCAGGATATATCAAATCCTGTTTTATATGAGGAACATGCTTTCCAACCTTTTTCTTTCTCGCATTAGGCAAGTACTTCGTGAAAATACTGGCATTTGAGACCGTAAAAGCACATACAATATCAGCCTTAGATTCCTCAAGATAATAGCAGTAAGATTTACCAAACAAGTTTGCGGCATAAGACACTGCATCATTATGGAAGAATCCATCCAAGTCTTCATTGCCACATGAAAATGAAATAGATTCTTCCAAAATTTCTTTTGTCAATGGTGAAAACACCGTTTTGTCTGCAAGAAATCCCATAATACTAACTTTAAAATTTTGCCTTTGCCAAAATAGCCTTCATCTCAGCACGCTGCTTTGAGAAATCTATGCTACCACGCTTCTTCAAGGTTTCTTCAGCTTTTTCTCTGAAAGCTAAAGCCTCATCACCTGTCAGCATAGGGATACCACTAATTGCTAATGCCATAATCTTATCTCCTATTATTTAGTTTATATAACTTGCCGCAAAAATACGCTTTTTCCTCGAAACCACCAAGAAAATCGAAAGAAATCTGCAACTCATCAACAAATTACCACAAAAATCTATAAACTATTAACAGTAAACTATAACCTGCTATTCCCCGACGGTCCCATCCCGCACAAACTTGGCGAGGGCTTTGATGCCCAGCCAACCTTAGAACGTAGCGGTTCCGAGCAGCGGTGAAAAGCACTATAGGCTCTCAATCCACTTCTTACCGCTTTTCGTAAAAGCAGACCAAAGATAAAGGCAGCATGCAACGATTCCAACACCACCCAAAACTATGTACATTCCTTCCATAATTATTTCTTTTTTAAAATGTTATCAGCAAACAGCGCTAAGAAAATAGTAGAAAATAATCCCACACCTAACAGCAAAGCATAGGGTTTAGCGTCCTCTACACCTAGTACAAGACCAACAGCAGCTACAACTACCATTGCAGTAAAGCAGGTGTTAAAAGTGAACAAGTGATATATAAAAGTAGTATTTTTGCAACATCAATCGACCATATTGTATTTAAGCCATTTTTCCCCAAAAATCAAGAATCCAATAGACTCAATATTTTCTGAAAAAAAGATATTGCAGATAAATGAATCCTCTTATATGAACTTCTAATCCCTTCAAAAGACAGAAACACAACAAAGGCGTTCAGAATTACTTCATCAATTTCTTTACTAAACAAAAATTCTGAAAATTGAAATTTCTTTATGCATATGATGCAAACAAAAACTGTATAGGCCACATTCAAAAGAAATTCAACAGAACCAGCATCGTATATATATATAATTAATTCTGCTAATTTCTTTTTAAACCTTTTCCCTTCAGTATGAGCAACGAATGGAGTTTTGCAGATTACTCGCTTTATATAAGATGGACAATACACTAAGAGAAATGAACTAAGAACTAATATAACAAAATACTCTGTAGCTATACAAATCAATCCTGGAGCAACTTTATTTATAAGACATATAACAATATATATAGGAAATGCAGTTGAGAGAACTGATACAACACTCACGATAAGCAATGCCATAAATGGCATGCTAAATGACAAAAATAAATAGATAATATTAATAGGTATTTTCATTACCTTAAGCAGAACCAACTTCCAAGTTACTTTTTCATTTATATGTGACTCCATTTGCTGATATAAAAATATAAGCAATATAGATAAAAGTAACCACGAAATGATAATAGCAAAAAATATTTCTGGTGGAAAAATGGTAACTATACTAAATGATATGCCACCAAAAAATAAAATTAGGAATGATACAAGTTTAAGCCAACTATTTAAAGATAGTTCTGGCAGCCAGCTTCTTGCTGTGGCTATTCTTCTTTCATCATTACACACATAATGAGTAAGACTAAGAGATCTCACGATTACATACCCCTTACACTTTTCTGCCATAAAGGAAAATGGATATTCACAAATGCTACCATCCCCTAAGAAAACAACAACAGATTCATTGGGTGAATCCATAGAACCATTATCTATACTTATAAGTTTTCTCCTTTTTACTCGACATTTTCTGGCAGATAGTTTTGTGGATTTGGCTAGTAACCTATCAACGATAGGATATATAATTTTCTTTTCTAGACATAGATTCATATAATCTACTATCTTACTCCATGCGCCCACCAATAAACAATATAATAAAAATAAGATAAGACCTGTACCAAACAGCAATTTAGCTCCTTCATTCCACATAATGCAGAAAAGTAATACAGAAAATAATAGCCAGAATAATGTAAGAGCTATGAATACCCAGTTGTGGAGAAATCTATGTTTTACATACATAACTACTATCTTTCCTGAAAGAAAATGTTCATCTACATTATAAGGATGTTTATTTCTATTTAGCATTGACATAAAACTTAACTTTCAAAAACTTGCAATTACTTTTAATACAATCTAGCGAATTCTTTAAAACTGTACTACTCCTTTCATAAAAAGTTAGTATGAACTTGATAATTATACTACTCAAAAAATAGGGTGAAAACGAAATATTCCAAATAGCCCTAGAAAAAACATTATATCCCCCAATTAATCGAGTTAAACTCATGAAGCATCTTTTCTCCACACTCGGGCTCTACAGATTTTACAAACATGATTCTTCCCAAAAGCCAATATTTATACATGCCCTGATTAGAGTGTCTATAAGCAATATGGTTAACTACACCGAACTTTTTGCAACAATATAGTTCCTTCCAAACATCCTTACGATATCTTTTCGGAACATGCACTCCATCAGTAATAGTCAATCCGGTAACCATCTGCCTATCACATGAGAAACTTATTTTCGTTTTCTTCTTGTTTGGACGAAAATGATGAGCATAAACTATTTGATAGATATCACGCATACTTGGCATAATACTATCTGAATTTCCAGAAAGGGTTATATCATCAGCATATCTACTATAAATACAATTAAACTTATCGGCAAGTTCTACGAAAGCATCATCCATGGATCGGACAATCAAATTGGAAAGCATCGGACTCGTCGGTGCACCTTGAGGAAGCCTAAATTGGTATGTGCAGATTTTAGTAAGAACATCTACCACCTCTTCCTCATAGCCCAATTTAGAAAAATACTCCCATACCGAATCATATTTTATCGAATCAAAGAAATCCTGTATATCAACATTTATCAGCCATTTACTTCTGGCATGCCTCCTAGCATTGGTGACAATATTTCTAATGTCATCTTTGTCCTTAGGCATAAAACCTTCAGCACAAGGAGAAACAGAAGATAAGTCTTTAAGAAGAATATTCTCGTAAACCCACCTCTGTACCCTCTTCAAGTCTGAATAAGGAGCGCTTATCATTCTAACACCACCAGTTTTCTTCTTTATACTATAGTTCTTGTAACAACATAGATTCAATAAAAACATTTGCATTCTCTCCTTCTTGATATCAGGAAAGAATGAGAAAAAATGACATTTGTCAAAAATAACAGGAACATTATGGCTATGCAAGATACCTGCATAGGCCAAACATTCCGATATATATTGCTGTGAATGCCCTTCAATCTTAGCTTGTTCTGAAAAAAGAGACTCCCAAGTTTGTTCCATAAAATTATTACGTTAGTTGCTCACGTGAGTGAGCATATCGAACTTATGTTCGATATACTTAGTATAATGATATTTTAAATCAAGCATGTCCAAAAGACATACGAATATGCTAATCCCATATTCAGCTAATAATTTTACTTCACGCCCCTGAAAGTCTCCGGTATGTAAATATTATCTTTTTCATCCCAAATCCGAAATTCTTGCATCCCTTCATCTCTCAATAGCTTATATCTTTTTATTGCATCTTTATATTCATTCAACGCCAATGAAGTTGGCTTGTGCTTACTATCCCATATTTTCTTATCAATCCCTTCTTGCCATAGACGATCCATTTCCACTAATGAAATACCCATAGTATTATAAATGAAAGTTTCGCTTTTCCGCCTTATCAAACATATTAAGATAAAGACAAGATTGAAATTACTCTTTGTAAACAATAACCCGAAATCTACGTATTCACTTCCACCAACAAAGATTTTCTTCAGGCACGACAACCATCTGTAAACAGAAGTCCTGTCAGTATAAGCCCGTTTTATTTTCAGGAGATTATTTCGAGGCACCAAAGGATTCCAGTTTCGACCTTGATATTGGTTATCAGACCATAATACAGGAACCGTATTGTTTGGCGACGAATGCTGCATCAACACCAGGCTTTGGGTATTTTCGTAACCAAGAGGCCAACCTTTATATAATTGTTCTCCATACTTATAGCACATCTCACGTACCGCTTTAGTCTTAAAATAACTCCCAAATACTTTTTTATGAGGATCAAAACCTTTACAATGCGAGTCTCCTAAGATAACCGCCCCAGATATATCTTTAGTAATCCTAGAATAGCCATTATCCATCACTATTGCGGTAACAACATAAAGCCTTCCTGAACAAGCATCACTCAGCACCTCTGGTCTCACGTTTTTTTTATCAAGGGATGATAAAGCTGTTACTACAGATCCACCACTACCTATAAAATCATCCACATAAACAACAACATCATTCAGAGTCTCCCATACCACAGAGTTTCTATAAGAAATAAAATCCTCAATGCTTGCATGAAATGTCATTTTCCGCAATTCATTACATCTCATCAATCCATGAATCCAGTAAGAAATGGCAGCACCACTTTTCCCTGGCTTACCTAGAGGAACTACATGTATTCTCCTATCTTTAGGTAACTTCATTACCTGCTCATAAAGTCGTCCTTTTACATCGTCATCACGCAAGAAGACCACATGCTCCAACAATAGAACTGCCAATTCAACATCTTCATCATCAAAATTAAATAGCCATCTAATAACATCGTATGGTGTTATTTGATTATAAAAACAGACAGAAACAATATTCTCTATCCTTTTTTCAATTTCTTTTGAAAGTGTCTGCATAAACATTTATCTGACGCTATCAATAACTGCCGCTCCGCTTTGCTTAACAATTCAGAATCAACTGAGAAGCCTGCTGCATAGACTCCAAATCATGATTAGCTGCATTGGCAGTTATATCCGCCATGTACTCAACAACGATGCGTTCCTTATCTTCAGGTATCAACTTCTCTGAATTTGCAGAAAAGAGTTCATCTATTTTTGGATATTCTTTCATATTTGCCATTTTTAAAGATTATTATTTCAAATTGCCTGGAAATGCCTCAAAACAATGAGGAATATCCGTCACCAGATTTCCTACCATCTGATGATTCTGAGAATCATACGTATAGAAATAACGATTAGATATCAAAAATATTATATTTCCTAGTACATTTACCTGTGAATTTCCAGTTGCATCAATCAAAAGAAGCGAATTTACCATATCTTTCTCAAATTCATCTATGGTACTTAATTCAGTAACCCAGACAAACTTAGGCAAGTCGATTTGCAGCAAAGCTATTCTTGCATCATTTGAAATGCTGTGTAAATTTGCTATATGCTCCCTTAGGGTTCTGCCAGAGGTAAGGAATGTCCTTTTAACTTGATTCGTGATTTGAATATAAGTATCCAGAACAATTGTAGATAATCCCATTGCAGCCTCTGCATCCATGTATATCTTATTATATAAAGGCGCAATAAACTGCGTTATCCCAACATATTGCCAATCAGAATTTGGCCCCAAAATTTGTCTGTAATAATCACAAGGCAGAGATAGATTTCCCAATTGATAATTTGGCAAATTATCATCATTCAATACAATCCTTTTCGAAGCAACAGTATCATTCCAATCATAATAGATTTTACCAGAAGGAGAAGTCGTTTGATGATTTCTCACCTCACTTTTATCTATATCCTCTCTACCGATACATACCACAGCATGTCCTATGTCTGGACCTTTCAGAGCAATAACAATAGGAATTCCACTTTCAACATAGCAAGCTAACAAACGATTAAAACGCTCTGCATTCGCCCCTTTAGTATAAACTTTAGAACCAAATCCCAAACTACGAAGAGCAACAGATATTTGGTTATAAGTCAAACCGGAAGATGGCAGTTGTCGCTCATAAGAAAAGCTTTCCAGAATTCTCTTAATTTCAGATGGAGTTGTAGGACGATAAATATTATACTTATTTCCATAATACTCCAATAAAGACCAAATTGTAGTTTGGGCACATGTCATAGTTTCAGTATCTTGACTGGAATGAGGAAAACCGACCGCATTAAGTTTGATTCCAAAACATGACGATTCTATAGCTGCTCTACAAATTTTTGCGTGCTGTAGAGAAGTGTCAGCCTTTGCCTTTGGATCGATAACATTTCTACCAATACAATATCTAAGAGGACGCAGTACAACAAAGCCTAGATAGTTGTTCCTAATATTCTCAGAATCATCTAAATCAACTTCTTTATTAAACGCAGAGTCAAAAAACGATAATCTAACGCAATATCTATTATAAGGAAGCCTTTTAGTATCATAATAAGAATAATAGCTGTCCCTATATACCTTATCCACATACCTTTCTTCCACCTCTACTCCCAAATCACTCCTAAGAGATTTCATGAAGAGGATTAGCGTTACCTTCATATTATCAAACTCTGCAGAAGATGTAGATAATGGCTGAAGCAGATTCAAGATTTCTTCAATTTCAGGCGTTTTCGCCTGCAGTTTATTTATAGGATAATATTTCATGCCATAACATATTTAGAAAACAATACGATTAAAACATATCTCCAGGCGGTCCCATATGCTCCCACCTATAGAAAAGACGCAAGCTTGGTCTTTGTACCCGCATCCCTCAATGCCAGCGAGAAGATAGTCGGAAACATGATGCTCTCTCCCAGATATAAGGCGAGAAACGCAAAGAGAGATAAGGTTCCGCTACATACTTCATAACCTAAAGATTATAATATTGGTTTATTGTATGGAGTACGTTCATGGAGATGACGGAAACTCTCGATACGTTCTTCATTCAGGGTTCCTTCATTCCACATCCTATCTAATTCAGCATCAGCCATCTGAACAAAATAATCGGAGATTACCTTATTCAAATCTCGCAAAGCCTCAGGAGTCTTGATAAATGACAGCATATCGAGGATTTGCAATTGAGCTTGATTCATTGTTGATACCTGTGCCATAATAATTCATTTTATTAATATCTAACCGCAAAAGTACACTTTTTCCTCGAAACCACAAAAAAAATCGAAAGAAATCTGCAAGTTATCAGCAAATAACCACGAAACCAACCATAAATTATTAACTGTAAACAGCTGTTCTCTACCTCAGCAAGCTGTAGTAAGGCGGTCCCATCCCGCACAATCTGGCGAAGACCTTTGATGGTCCGCCAACCTTAGAGCGTAGCGGTTCCGAGCACCGAGTAGGGCGGTTACATCCCTAATCCCTATGGTAGGGATTTAGGGCTTGGGTATAGGGTAAGGACCCTCCCGCTGGGGAGGGACAGGTGGGGCAAGAAATTACTTCTTTAACGAGGAAAAGACAGAGCAATTAGAAAGTGCATACCCTCCAATCACCCCATAACATACCAACGGTATGAGAAATGCAATCGCCATACTGCCCGTAGTATCCGCAATATACCCCATGATTACAGGAGCTACCGCACCACCCACTATCGTCATGATAAGCAATGAAGAAGCAAGCTTAGTCTTTGTCCCCGCATCTCTCAATGCCAGTGAGAAGATAGTCGGAAACACGATGCTCTCTCCCAGATACAGGGCGAAGAACGCAATGAGAGATAAAGTTCTGCTACATACAACCACTATCAATGTGGCTATAAAGGTGAGGATGGCACAAGCCAGCAATACCAGCCTTGGCTTGATATAATTCATGATGACACCAGCAGCAAAAAGCTAATCCTTCTTTGCGATGTTAAAAGAATGCGCATTTATTGTGTTAATGAGCAATTTACCCTCTGGTAATGAGGCTAATTCCGCCTTACTACCCAAAATTGTTAATGTTTTAGTCGAAACATAAGTATTTCAAATTATTTTGTTATCTTCGCAGCCATAAACAGCAGGTTCCATTAGAATCCCATCATTTCATGAACAAGAAACAATGATTATGACATACGATATTAATACTATATATACGAAGTATAAGCAGCTTACGAAAAAGCAACGTCAACAACTCCTTGCGGCTCTTCAGTCGCCAGGCATCAACATTGTGAAAATCGAAGCCTACGAATATACTGATGCTCCAGGCATCAAACATCTGTTTTTCTATTTTGCAGAGGATAGCAAAAAGGCTATCCCTTATTTCATGCTAGATAAAAAGGTATGGGAAAAAACTTCAGTTATGCATCATGTCTATTGCATGATACATAACTGTTACACATCATATTTCCCTTAACTAAATAAAGATTCTGCAGGCTGTAAACTTCCAACAGAAGCATACAACATGTCCAAGTTTGTTTTTTTACTAGAGCGTTTCATCCTTAAAGGATAAGCGCCATGTTGAATCAGTAATGCATTACCTAATGCAGAAGTAGGAAACTCCGCATATTGGGGCACAAATAATCTTTTTCCATAATCGATGGACTTTAATCCCGCATCAAGACTTCCACCTTTTTCTCCAGCCTCTATCACCAACATTGCCTGGCTTAAAGCTATGAGAGTACTGTTTCTTTTCATTGCACGCGAAACCATCCATTTTGCTTGCGGATCAAATTCACTTACAACTAACACTCTGTTCCAATCCCAGTAAGGAGCAATTTCTTTCCTTACATAAAAATAACTTATGCCTTCCGGCAATACTAAAATGGTTGTGGCACCATTAGCTAAAGCAGTTTTATGAGCTATCATATCCACACCATTAGCATATCCAGACACCAGACAAAAGCCTTGACCAGAAAGTTGCGTAGCTATATCAGTAGCAATTTCCAAACCTTTATCCGATACCTTTCTAGAGCCACTGAAACCAACTTTATTTTTGGACAGCAATGCTACATTTCCTCTATAAGATAATACTGTTGGGCTATTTATCCCCAACTCATCCAATAGTGATTTGGGGTAATTATTATCCAATATAGATAAATACTGAACATCAGATAATCTATCTGAAATTTCATAATCCTGCATAAACGCCAATCTCTGTTCTTCTGTTAGACGAACAGATACTTCACGTTGAAGTTCTAAAGGACTGGTAACCTTATTTCGTATGCTAAAGAGTAATTTATTTACTCTAGCAGGTCCCATCCCCTTTACCCTCAACAAGCGAAATAGTATCTTAACAACTTCAATACCAGACCAATCCATAATCTATCTAATTATTACCTAAAGATTTTACTAAAGTCAATCCAAAAACACGAGAGCATCCTGCATTTTTCAACATCATTGCAACATACTGCATAGTTAGCCCAGATTTGTATAAATCATCCACAAGCAAAATGCTTTTTTCTTTTAAGTCCACCTCATCAGCTATCTTCAAATGAGAATTCAGCAATGCATCTAACTTTTCTTCCAAGCTTTCAGCATTTTTCAATTCTGATTTTTTATCCCAAGACAAAGAACTAGAAATATCAGAAAAATCGAATCCTTTTAAACCAGACACAATTTCTCTCACAAAAGCATGACTACTTGGAACCACGCAAATATAATCAGCATCTTTGAAAAAAGGAATGGAATCCAATAAGCCTTGCATTCGTTCTGTTAAAGAAGCAATCACGTTCTTGTATTCTGAGCTTTCTGGATGATACTTCGCCTGATATTCCAATTCGCCAATCTCAGTCCTTGTATTTTCGTCAATCCTATTCATTGACAGAGATAGAGACAAATCCAAACAATCACGCAAGAATACGATATCCTTATATTTGCCCATAAAAGCAAGAATATCCTTATACTCCTTTTCGTTAAAAACCATTCGGAAAGGCTTACCTGTCGTTTTACTCAAAAACAAAGCAAAATTAGAACTTCCAAGTTCTTTTTTCATCAAAGGCTCTATAGTATTTCTGAAAGGTACATTAAACCAAGCAAAAGGGTTTCCACTAGAGTCTTTTCTTAAGGCATTAGCATGGGATGTGGCAAAATGGATGCGTTTGGCACTACCATCGTCTGCCATAAAAACCTTCAAGTCATCCAATCCAATTGAATGACAAGGAACACCTAAAAATTTAAAATCTCCTAGTACCATAAGCTACACCTTTTTATTTAGCAATTGCAAATATACTACTTTTACTGTTACTATCCTAGCAAACCATTAATCTTTTAGTAATCTTTATCTTTTCATGTTAGATAGTGAAGTTTGGGAGAAGATACTCCAGGCTATCTATCGGTACTAACGATTTTTCAACAAATCGATTATTTTGAACTCATTATCGTTTATTGATGTCAGCAATTCCTCTTTCTGAGTTTTATCCTTGACATTGCTTCCAATCATATCTCTTAGAGAAGAAGACATACTTTTTAGTTTATCTAGTTGCTTCTGATTTTCAATAGTTATTTCTTTATCCATTGATACCATTAGACTATCTGAGAATTTGATAACCTTAACCAACAGTTTGATTAAATCAAGTTCTTTATAAAATTCCGAGAGAGGATCAAATGTATCCAGCACAGACAATATCTCTTTAACATCTTCTGGTTTATTTTTGGAAAATGACAAATGTAACAACTTTGCCCTTTTCCTTTTAATATTTTGATCCTTTACGCTCTCCCTCAAATAAGAATCCATTGTTGCGGCCATATCATGGAGTTGAGAATCTGATTCAGGAATAAACCCTTTAATTTCATTCCATAGGGATATACTCGCCTCTTTTTCTGTATAACCAACAATATGAGTCAAGACCGATGTCTTCACAATTAAGAAATATCTCATATTCAAAGCAGCTTCCAACTCCGTTTTAGAAGACAGATAGGAATCAGTAATTGAAAGTAGATCTAACATAGAATACAACACTAACGAATAAAGGTTATGTAATTTATATAACTTTCCGAAATGGTTATTAGAAAGCTTTAATTTACCTTCACAACCTAAAAGTTCATTAACCTTATGAAGTTTCTCAAAAACCGAACAACTATCAAGAAACCGTTTTCCATATTCTTCAATATTTTCTTCTATCGCTATTTTAAACTTATCCTCTTTAAGCAAAGCATGAATCGCCTTCTTATGCTTGTCATTACTTACATACCAACTTGTTTCATTTTGAAGGATATCATTGAAACTTAAATTACAATTAATTAAACTCTGTATAAATCCATACATGCAAATAGAATGAAGAATATTCATTATCAGCAAATAATCAGACAGCAAGGTGGCATAAGGTCCTTCATCGGTGATACCAACAGTTTCCTTTATAAGCTTTTCTGTTGATTTGTCATAATGCAGCGCAATATCTCTCATATCTTTACCATCCCAATTTGCAGTAAGTCTATCAAGTAAAACTTGAAGGACAGAAAGAGAGTCTGCGATTTCTGGTGTCACAATACTGGAGTCATTTAAGATTGCCTTCAAATAGCCAATCAATGTTTTCTTCTCGTTCCCTTTAAAGGTGTAAACGTACTTGATACCTTCAGAAATTCCAGCAACAACATTCTTCCAATGATATCGCTTGGCATGCACATTATCAGTCTTTAATGCAGCAAGGGCACTTATGCAGACATTGATATAAACAAAGTCTATCCCCATAAGGCAAGCATTAAAAACATGAGTATTAAAGGCTTCTTCCTTCAACATCACCTCATCTCTATTTATCGCTATCAATACTTCTTTACTTAATGTATCAACAGTGGTTTGCATAGAGTCTATAAGCCTCGATATATATTCTTCTTTTCCCATAATCTACAAACAACGTACAAATTATAGACTACTCCATAAACATCTCCTAGAACACAATACCCTATCAACTGATTAAACAGATTTTTCTTTTGCCCAGTCTGTTTGTTCAATCTTCGATAATTCAGCCATGAATGTTTCTCTGTCAACGGCTTTTTTATTAAACAAATCAACCAATAGAGCAAACTTGTTTATCTGTTCTGTTCTTTCTGTTATTTCTGATTGTTCAATGGAATATTTCATAATGAACTCTTGTAAAAAACATAATAAAGGAGACGGCGAACCGCCTCCCCGGTGTCAAACATGAGTTTGAATCACCTGCTTAATGTACTATACAATCGACATAACATCTTGACCAGCATTGAACACGTCAACAAGGTCAATTGGACTTCCAATGTATAACTTGATAGCAATACTTGACAAATCCATAATTGCGATAACACACTTGGCAGACTTCTCAAAACTCTGCCCTTTCACTTTCTCGATGAGTCGGGCAACTTTATGCCCGACCTAACAAAAATTACTTTTCATCATAAAGTTAAAGTTTACGAATTATTTAAAATTATATTAGCCGTCCCTTCGACGGAAACCTTATGACCATTCAACCCTTCCACCCAACCTCTTGCAACTTCATAAGGTAATATTTTCAAAAACGGGCTACTAGGCTCCATCCCCAAAAAGTAGCTTAAATAAAAAGGAGAGAGGGATCCGTTCGCCCGTATATCTGTTATTTCTTATTATTCATCCTCCAAAAGAAATGCCAAGTTCTGAATATTGGCTCACTCAGTGCCTCGGCAGGATAATATCGCACGAAATGCATATTTCTCCATATCTTCAAGAAATATTTCTTTGCCATTCCTTGTTGTGTAAAATGTCCATACTTGGTGAAGTACTGTCCGAAGTTGCCACCATTCAGTATCTCTGCTAACAACAACTTTCCTCGTTTTTCATCCATCGGAGCTATCATCTTCTCCTCTGATAGTCCCAATGCCTCATGCAGCACATACATCACCGCCCTTGCAAACTTCCACAATCCAAGATGTTTCAATTCCTTCTGCAATGTTTCCTTAATCACCAATAACTCTTCATTATTTACTACATAGTAGTAATCAATTATTTGTCTCATTCCAATTCCTTCATCGAAGAAATGATGATATAGGTGCGTCAGCTGATAAACAACATTGAATGCAGTCGTTGGTATAGCGATTTCTCCAATACCATCTGGCAGGCTAACAACATTTGAACATTGCAAATCCGCATTCCGTTTGAACCATTTCTGCAACCTAGCATGATAGATAGGATTATTCATTGTGCAAGGGAAGAAATGCAGCTCTACCGGTACTCCATCTACAGAAGTTTCTATATGATGATACCTTATATCATCCCCAAGTTTGAAATGCTTCTTGGCATATTCCGTTATCTGTTCACGGCTTGCATTCACCCATACATCAATATCCCCAGGATTACGAGAATACACATTTGGATACATCAAGGCATTCCCTTGTCCTTTCAGAATACAGCATCGCAATCCATCTTCTCTAAGCATGGAATAGAGTTTGCTCGCTACAGTATTCACTTTCATATTCTGTCTTCGAATCTGTTGTGCCACTCCCATCCAAGTCATCAGCAGCTCCCTCCCTATCGGATTCCGCTTCAACTCCTCAGGATACTCCTCTCCTAGCCTTTCAATACCATCAAAGCAAAGCCCCAGCAGAGCTTGCTTAGAAGCAAAGGAATACAGCTCCTGCCAGTCCATACCAGCTATCACCCTGCTTATATTCCCCTTGTCTCCCAGACAATATCGTAAAAAAGCAAAATATGGAGATGTACTATTCATATATGTTTTCACCTTCAACTTTACCTCAGAAACTTTAGTTACTCATTTTATAAAGCGGGAATTTATCTGTATCACACAACCTCTTTTCTAATTGTCCAAAATCAGAAAGTTCATAGTTAGCAAACAATTTAAAATCTTTATTAGCAAACCCAGCATGACCGAAATCTATGTCATAACCACATTTTAACTTTTCAAATTCATTGCAGGTAGGATTCGTTATCGAGAAATTATCTACTAACTTAGGACAGTACTTATTACCGTTAACCCCCAAAGCATCTATTGGGAACAATGCGATATTATCGAGTTTTGACTTTGGAAATTCAAATTCATCGGTCTTCAATGACGAGGTATATCGTATACCATAAATCAAAGCATCATTTTTTTTTGCCTCTGGCTTATCATTATGAGTAATTACCCACTCTGTCACTAATTGAGGAATGATATACTCGGGCTTAAAAACGTCATCCCTATTGCTTACTACTACCATACATGAAAGTAACAACGGGAAAAAATATAAGGTCCTTATCATATTCTTATCAAAATCATTTTTATCGGGTATTCGCATATCAAGAAGATCAATATCTTTCTGATTCTCTACACGCGATATCATACATAAATCGAAATCTACACGATGCATTTCTTCCCAACAAGCATAGACGCTTTCTCCAACATACAAACAAGGATAGCCAGGGAAACTATAGCGTTGAGTTTGAACAATTCCTCGTTTTGAGAAAGGTATATGAAACATATCCTTATAGGTAAACTTCTTTGTACCACTATGTACCCTAGCCCTATAGAAACTATTATTTGCTCCTAATTGCGAAACAAACAAGATATTACCAAAACCTTTATGTCCAGTTTTACCAGAAAACAAATTAGATAGTTTTCTAAAAGCTTGTGCATGCAAACCTTTATATTGTGCCTTAACTATAGCTTTTATTGCCTCGCAGATATAAGCTATTTCCTTTTTATCCTCATCTCCGATGCCTTCCGTCTTGTTTACATAAGATAGATAAGTCTTCAGGCTATCTGATAATAGAATACGAAAGGGCTTGCTGTCTGTGTTTTCTACAGGGAGCATTGCTGCCATCTTAGAATATAGTTCATCTTTCGTCATAAAAATAATATAATTAAATCAGCAGACTTCATGCCGACACCCCAAGAGTTGTTCATAACATAGAATATGCACGATCTGCCATATGAAAAGCATCTTACAACGACTAGGTTTCCAAGTCGTTAAGCAACGAGTTTAAACCTAACATTTCCGAATTATATTCGTCATCGAACATTTTTGACAGACCAAAAACAGGCATGTAGCTTTGCGAAACGATATCTTCCAATTTTCCTTGGCAAAAAACAGCAAACAAGTCTAATTCATCACAAAACAAGACATCTGCATCTATAGCCTTTTTCCTCAAGTTCAAATAATCAGTAAAGTCTTTACCATTTTGACAGAATTCAGCAACAACCATTAAATCAAACACTGATACTATCCATGTATCTTTATAATCGTCTTGCATAATTCCCTCTTTTATCAAATTCTTCATATCACAAATTATAGCAGAAAAATGCTCAAAAGTGGTTGCAATCTTATATATATGTTTGATCTGAGATTTATCAACTAAAACTGATTGTCCACAACACGAAAATGTTGGTTTTTCATTATCTTCTATATATTTCTTGGCTCTGAGACACTGATAAGAGGCGTAACCTATACTATCTTTAAGCTTATCCTTTAAACCTTTTCCTCCAGCCCTTTTGTCACTATCGCTAAGCTTGTGAGCTTTTGCTTCTATTACAAAAACAGAATCAGAAGCTATTCCTAAAACATCAAGTTCTGTCTCTTTCAGATTTCCTTCATCATCGATAACTTTATATTTTGCAGAGGAATAAAAAGTCGCTTTTGGTAATATAAATTCTAGCAGCTCTTTTGCTTTTCGCTCCAGATAATTATCTCGGCACTCAGGATATTCATTACCAAGAAAATGATTTTTATAATATTTATTATCTGACTTTACTAAATTTTCAACAATCTTAAATAAATTGCGGTAAGGAAGTATAGGTGAGAAACAAAAATATCGACCTTCATATTTTACAAAAGGCTTTTCACTAACTTTAGTTACATTAGCAATATGTCCTTTAAATGCATTGTCCACTAAAAAGCAGTTGTTTTCCCCAAATTCTAAAGATAAGGAATCCAATATTTTTTCTTCCATTTCACCGTGAGGAACTATCCAAAAGATGCTATATGATGACAAATAATCATCAACCTGATATGTAGTCAAATGATTCAAGTCCTTACCATCACCTGCTAAATCTGGATTTTCTTTTAAAAAACCAACTATGAAAGGAACCCTTTCATTGCCTTCTATACTAGCTATAACATCTGTTAAATCAGGATGATTCTTATTCCATTCACACCATCGCTCATGGGCTAAAGATGTACCTAATACCGTACCAAACTTTGAATAAACTTTTCTATCTAGATTTTTCAGAAAATCTAATATACTTTTGGAGTCATATCCAAATTTCTGCAAGAAAAAAGCGTCATGCAAAGAAAAAAGTTCACCATAAACCTCCTCTATATGCTGCATATACCCCTCACCTCTTACATCCATATAGTTTATACGGTCAAGCATCCTTATCAAAGAATCATCACCTAAATCAGGATTGTTTTCACAAATTTCTATGAATGAATATGCATGCTTTAAATCCTTTAGTAGAGAATAGAGTTTATCAATGTCATTTTGGGCTGGTATTACCTTTGTATTTACATTTATTGCAGTAGCAAAACTCAAAGCATACTCCATGATTACTTCTGCATCAACATCATAATGCGTTGAGACATCTTGCAAAACATCAAAAAAAGCACTCTCCATATTAGGGGTATTGTTTATGAGTTTTAAACCAAGTCCACCTAATAACAAAATTTTATCATACTTTTCGAAAATGCCAATAACAATACCGATTTTATTACTAATGCGCTCGTTTATTTCATTACGATGCTCTAATACATACTTAATTTTTAAAGCCAAATTCTTTTTCATCAAATTAAGTTTATCTTGCTTAGATACAAATACAACCTTTTTCTTTTTAGGTCTTGGCTGTAATCTCTTTTTCTTTCCCATTGTAAAATCCTCCAATTTATATAAGTTCCTTCTATTAAATTTCTCTTTCACTCTAATTTTCCCTCATCTACCTCTCAGGATGAAAGAAAAGTACCATGAAGTGACATTTTTGGAAGCTTACTATAATTTGCATAAGTAAACTTGTCTTATTTAATGGTTTCATAGCATACATTGGCCAATTGTAAGTATCCGTTCACGCTTTTGAGTAAAACCATTCTGGCAAGAGGGGCTATCTGAAACGCCCCTCACTCAACGTTCTTAAATAATGAGTCTGTCTTTCTCCCATAACATACTAAACGCATAATCCTTATAGGCAATACAGTATTCAAAGAACTCCAATCTGTTTTGTTCTTCTTCATATGTGTCAAAGCAATCTCCAGCATAAACTATTTCGTCTTGCTTACAACAACTTTCATCATGATTGAAGAAATAATCCCCCATAACAGTATTCTCTGGAACTTTATCCGTGCCATATTTAAGCCTATAAAATGGAAAGTCAGCACTCCTCATCTGCCACTTGACTTTTCCACTTTGAGAAAATACCAACATGATGGGAATAATATTGAACTTCAGATAGCGTAAAGCACACGCAGAGAAACTTACATTATATTTGTCAGCTACAGATTTGACCAATTCACCTGATAAAGCTTTACCAGCAAAATCAGATTTAAACTGTGTTGTTGGCATGAGTAAGTTGGCTGCAAACTCATCAGCTTCCCTCTCCACCAACCAATCCTCATTTTTACCAAAAGGCTCATAACGATGAATATGAGGTGACATGATGCCATTTTGCAAAGCTCTCCTATGATGATCTATAAAATAATGCCCTAGTTCATGTGCAAGAGTGAAACGCCCTTTGGTATTATTCTTGCCATTGTTTCTTGCAGTATTGATATGCATATAAAACATGCCTTGCTCAGCTTCATACCATGTCATTCCATCAAAGGTGTTTGTTCCATAGTCATCAAATATGACACGAATACCTTCGTCTTCAGCAATTTCCATCAAAGGGATAGGAATGGGATAGAACGAGACAATGTTTTCTATAATGACTTGACAAGATTTATTCATCCTTATTGTCTTTATTATGCTGTCTTCTCATTTTTTCCAATACATCCTTTGGCAGTTTGTCAAAGTTACGGGCAGCCATGGAATACTCATGCTTTACATCTTCTGCAACTTTTGCCTGTCCAAGAATATTGTTGCTTTCAACATATCGGTAATCCGTCACCACATGACATGCTCCTCTCAGAATCATATCAACATCAACATGACAATTTACTATACGTGCTTTGTAATCTTCGTACATTTCGTCGAAGAAATCCAATTCTTCTTCATTGCGAGGAGGAAGATAACCTGTTGAACACAGTAGTACATCCCATTCTTCAATAGTCAATTCTTTCATGTCTTTAATAAGTTTAAATCGTTAAGAGTTTCACATGCCTCTTTCTTATATACCCTAATCGTTGTCTGAGTCACATCAAGACGCTTCCGCAATTTCTCCAACAACTTTCTTGGAAGTTTTTTCCCGCTCGTCTGATAAGCTTTATATGTCAAGTAGATAATACGATGCTTCTCATCAAGAGCAGATATTTTCTTTTCCATATAGCTAACATATTGGATTTTTTGCTCAGGTGTTAAATCTGACACATGAAAAGATTCTACGAAATTTTCAGCATTTTCGATAATAGACAAATCTTCATCGGATTTAATCTGTGCGCACACACCATGCTTTGCAAACTGATACATTTGTGACACTGCTATCCTTATAAGCCAGACAACAATTGCTTTTTCCTCATCCTTATAATGAGATTTACTCATGTCAAAAGTGGGATAAAGCCAAACCTTATTGAAAGCACATTGAATGGCCTCAAAAGCAACTTTTTCATCATAGCCATTTTTATTTGCAATAATGTCAACTTGCTTATTGATCTTGCTCTCAAAGACTTCAACGAATAAGCGAAAAGCCTTGGCTGCCGCCTCTTCATCTTCATTTTTACGAGCAATTATTTTCAACAGTTGGACACCATCAAGAGAACATTCATCCTTTTTATTCATTATTTCTATCAAAACTAACGGTTTTGGTATTAAGACGAGCACTCAACGAAGAATGCTCATAAAAATTTTAATAATATGACAAAAGTTAAAAATGTGAACGGCTCAAGCCGTTTTTCAAGTCCTGCAGGTTATAACACTTGGTTGGACTATTGGGAAGCTAAAAGCGGTAAAACCGCAAGTAGATGTTCTGCCACAGACTGTCACCAGAGTGGCAGATGGAATTTGGTCGGTGCTCATGTTCAAAAAGTATACGGCTATGACAATAGCTGGTATATTGTGCCTCTCTGCAGAGGCTGCAACGCTCGCACCGACGAGTTTTATGTTGACGAGACTTTGGTTCCAGTACCAAGCAACCTCTAACATTAAACGATTTTATTAGGATGTGCCTCAAGGACTTGTTTCCTTGGGGCTTTTCTTTTTATTAGCTCCCCTATTATCCTCATGAATACTCCCACATTCCTCAGGCGGTCCCATCCCGCACAACCATGGCGTAGACCTTTGATGGTCCGCCAACCTTATAGCGTAGCGGTTCTGAGCACCG
>ENA-OPSQ01000321-OPSQ01000321.1-human-gut-metagenome-genome-assembly--contig:-NODE-321-length-44461-cov-9.198599_pt1 | contig 44461 bp, 38 predicted proteins | sample MGYA00241456_ERZ501904 | MGnify/ENA primary metagenome ERZ501904 (study PRJEB25962, sample SAMEA2042452) | human gut metagenome | biome: human gut; feature: human-associated habitat; material: faeces...
GGAACTGTCCCTGCTGCGGCTGACTCTGGAACTGTCCCTGCTGCGGCTGCTCCTGTACCGGTGTTTCCTGCTCTGCCGGCTGCTCCTGTACCGGTGCTGCCTGCTCTGCCGGCTGCTCCTGTACTGGTGTTTCCTGCTCTGCCGGCTGTTCCTGTACCGGTGCTGCCTGCTCTGCCGGCTGTTCCATCTCCCCTTTTAATTTCTGGCCACAATTCGGGCAAAAATCTGCGTCATCACCCACTTGTGTACCACAATTTCCACAAAATGCCATTTTCATTTTCCTCCTTGGTTTTACCATGATATGTTACTTGCTTTTATACATTAACAAGTTAAACTATTTCAATTCTACACAATATTTTGTGGTTGGTCAATCAATTTTACTGAGAATTTACACTTTAAATCTTATAATTTTCTAGCACAGGCAAGTGCTAATGCTCCCGGTCCGATATGGCAGGATACATTTAAAGAAAGCGGATCCATCATAATGTCTGTAATTCCAAATTCTGTTTCCACTTCTTTGCGGAATTCCATCGCTGCACTTATATCTCCGGTGTATGCAATACAAAGCTGCATCTCCTCCTGATACTCCTTAAAGCGGGATGCATAGTCATCTTTTACTGCTTTTATCATAATGCTTTTCGCCTGCTTTACCGTTCTGGCTTTTGCAAAAGCATCCAGCTTTTCACCCTGAATCTGTAATACCGGTTTTAATTTCAACAATGTTCCCAGTGCTGCTGCCGCCGGTGTAATTCTTCCACCTTTTTTCAGATAGTAAAGGGTATCTACCATGATATAAATGCTGGACTGGAATTTTGCATCCTCTAAAATATCTTTAATCTCTTTTCCGCTCTTGCCACTCTCTGCCAGCCTGATTGCATCAAATACGGACTGTTTCTGCGTTACAGAAATTCTCTGATTGTTTACTACAAAAACCCTGCCCTCATACTCTTCATCTGAAGATAATGCTGTTGCAGTCTCACAGGAACTGCTCAATCCACTGGATAAAGGAATGTATACTATTTCATCATATTCTTTTAAAAGCTCATCCCAACGGTCTGTAAGGTCTCCTACTGCCGGCATGGATGTTGAAATCTCAGTTCCATCTGTCAGATGCTCATAAAATGTATCCTGTGTCAGATTGATATCCTCAAACAGTGTTTCACCATTTATAAAAAAAGGCATTGGTAATACGCTAATCCCTAACTGCTGCGCTTCTGCCTGACGAATTCCACTGGAACTGTCTGTAAGAATAACTACCCTTCCCATTTTTCTTCCTCCTTGCTATTCAGACTTCATGTTACACAATGAAATAATTGTAACATATTTTGCAAATCAAAACAACTGCCCCCAAAAACTAACATCAGGAAAAAAACTGCATAGCAAAACTCCTGACTGCATTATCCGCAGCCAGGAGCTCTCTATCCTTACTTTTCAGTAATATATTTTATTTTCTTATTACATCATTCCCATACCTGGGTTTCCTGCCGGCATTGCAGGAGCATCTTCTTTGATATTTGCTACAACAGATTCCGTTGTAAGTAATGTAGATGCTACAGATGTTGCATTCTGCAAAGCACTTCTTGTAACCTTAACCGGGTCAAGGATACCAGCTTCTACCATATCTACATATTCTTCTGTTGCTGCATTAAATCCGATACCAGGAGCGGACTCTTTTACTTTATTAATAATAACTGCACCTTCAAGACCTGCATTTGCGGAAATGTAATACAATGGAGCCTCCAATGCTTTTAAGATAACCTTTGCACCGGTCTTCTCATCACCTTCCAATGTCTCAGCAAGCTTTGCAACCTCTTTGGATGCATGGATGTATGCAGAACCGCCACCTGCGATGATTCCTTCTTCGACTGCTGCTCTTGTTGCATTCAAAGCATCTTCCATACGAAGTTTTGCTTCTTTCATTTCTGTCTCTGTTGCAGCGCCAACACGGATAACTGCTACGCCGCCTGCCAGTTTTGCAAGTCTTTCCTGTAATTTTTCTTTATCAAATTCAGATGTTGTCTCTTCAAGCTGTGCACGAATCTGGCCGATTCTTGCCTGGATTTCTTCTTTATTTCCTTCACCATCAACGATAACGGTGTTCTCTTTCTTAACCTTAACAGATTTTGCACGGCCAAGCTGTGCCATAGTAGCATCTTTTAATTCCAGACCAACTTCTTCTGAAATTACCTGACCACCGGTAAGGATAGCGATATCTTTTAACATTTCTTTTCTTCTGTCGCCATATCCTGGAGCTTTTACTGCTACAACGTTAAATGTTCCACGCAGTTTATTTACAATCAATGTAGTTAAAGCTTCACCCTCGATATCTTCAGCAATGATAAGAAGTCTGGAACCGGACTGAACAATCTGTTCTAACAGTGGAAGGATTTCCTGAATGTTGCTGATTTTCTTATCGGTAATTAAGATGTACGGCTCATCTAAAACTGCTTCCATCTTATCCATATCTGTGCACATATATGCGGAAATGTATCCACGGTCAAACTGCATACCTTCTACCAGGTCAAGCTCTGTCTGCATGGTCTTGCTCTCTTCAATGGTAATAACACCATCATTGGAAACTTTTTCCATTGCGTCTGCTACCATGTTGCCAACGCTTTCATCACCTGCGGAAATAGATGCAACTTTTGCAATCTGGTCTTTTCCGGTTACTTTAGAAGACATTGCTGCGATTGTTTCAACTGCTTTTTCAGTTGCTTTCTTCATACCACGTCTTAAAACGATTGGGTTTGCACCAGCCTCTAAGTTCTTCATTCCTTCCTGAATCATTGCCTGTGCAAGAACGGTTGCTGTTGTAGTACCATCACCAGCAACGTCATTGGTCTTGGTTGCTACTTCTTTTACAAGCTGTGCGCCCATATTTTCGAATGCATCTTCCAATTCGATTTCTTTTGCAATGGTAACACCATCATTTGTGATTAATGGAGCGCCATATGATTTATCCAGTACAACGTTTCTTCCTTTTGGTCCGATTGTTACTCTGACTGTATTTGCCAGTTTATCAACTCCAGCCTCTAATGCTGTTCTGGCTTCTGTTCCATATTTGATTTCCTTTGCCATAATTTCTTACCTCTTTCTTCTATTTTCCTATTTTATTATTTGTTTTATTTACCAATTATCAATTCGATTATTCTACTACTGCAAGAATATCATTCTGCTTTACGATGATATATTCTTCGCCATCCAGTTTTACTTCTGTTCCGGCATATTTAGAATAAATAACCTTCTGTCCTTCTTTTACCTGCATGGTAACTTCTTTGCCATCTACCACTCCGCCAGGACCAACTGCGATTACTTCTGCTTCCTGTGGTTTCTCCTGTGCAGCACTTGCTAAGATAATTCCGGATTTGGTTTTTTCCTCTGCTTTTAACTGTTTTAATACAACTCTGTCTGATAATGGTACTAATTTCATGATTCATTGCCTCCTTGATTCGGTCTCTTTGTTTTCTTTCTTTTTTATTAGCACTCATTTAAACCGAGTGCTAACTGATAGTCATATAATAGTTTCTGCGTCTCTTTTTCGCAAGCCTGACCATTTTTTATTTTTCTCTTGTTTTCTTATGTTTACTCTTAATATCTCGTTTTTTCTCTTGTTTTCTCACTTTCTTCAATTTGTAACGATTTAATACTTTTTTTAGATTTGTTTATGAAATCAGTCCAAAATGCTCCAATCCCTTATAAATGCCGTCTTCGTGCAATGGTGCTGTGATATAATCCGCTGCTTCTTTTGCTGCTTTGGTACCATTTCCCATGGCAATTCCATGCTGCACATGCTTTAACATTTCCACATCATTGATACTGTCTCCAAATGCATAGGTATCTTCTTTCTCAATACCAAGAAGCTCACAGGTTTTTTCGATGCCGGACGCTTTGGAAAATCCTTTTGGAACAAACTCTGCGCATGCCACATCATGCACCAGCGGTGTGAAATTCTCTTCCAGATGGGAAAGTACCTTAAGATAAGCATCATCCGGTGTGGAGCAGGAAAACTTACTGATTTCCATAATTGCTTCATTTCCCGTTACCGGCAGCAAATCCTCTCCCAATGTCTCTTTTAGTCTCAAGCCATAAGGGTCTTCTTCAAATTCTTCCAGATCCATATACAAATTCCGGCTTCCCTCATATACCGTAGGAATTCCATACTCTTTTAATATATGTATGGTATCCTCTATCAATTCCTGTTCTAATTTTTTATAAAAAAGTGTTTTTCCATCCATCTCTATCCAGGTACCGCAGCCTGCCACAATTCCGTCGAATCCCAGTGCCAGCAATCTTTCATCCTGAATAAATGCTCTGGTTCTTCCGCTGCAGAGAAATGCCAGCTGTCCATTTTCCCGCAGCTTCCGGATTGCTTCCTTTGTGCTCTCCGGTATCACAAAATGCTCGTCCCACAATGTTCCATCAATATCAAAAAATACTGCTTTCCTGCTCATTCTCTTTATGTCCTTTCGCTGTTTTCTTCTCGCTCTTTTTGTCACAAGGGTTATTTTATGCCCCAAAAGCAGAATGTGTCAACCACGAAAAAGCCGCCTGCCACAGTTCACCTTCCGGCGTCACCATAGTCAGACGACTTTCTTCTATCATTATATTGTAATTTTCATTACTGTACGGAAAGATAAGAATATCCCATCAGACTTTCGTCTACTTCACGGGCTGCTTCTCTTCCTTCACGGATTGCCCATACAACCAGGGACTGTCCACGATGCATATCTCCTGCTGTAAAGACATTTTCCACGTTGGTCTTGTAATGACCGGCGTCTGTTGCCACATTAGTTCTGGCATTTAAGTCTACGCCGAATGCTTTGGCAATGTAATCTTCTGTTCCAAGGAAGCCTGCTGCAATCAGAACCAGATCACAATCTAACTTGCTTTCAGAGCCCGGTACTTCCACCATCTGCATCCGTCCGGTCTTTTCATCCTTTTTGCCCTCTAATTTTACGGTTTTTAATCCGCAGAGCTTACCGTTCTTGTCTTTTAAGAACTCTTTTACGGTTGTCTGGTAAATACGAGGGTCAGAACCGAACATGGCAATTGCTTCTTCCTGACCGTAGTCTGTCTTGCAGACTCTTGGCCACTCCGGCCATGGGTTGTTCTCTGCACGCTCATCCGGTGCTTTTGGCATCATTTCAAGCTGGATGACACTGGCTGCGCCATGACGGATAGAAGTTCCGACACAGTCATTTCCGGTATCTCCCCCACCGATGATAACTACTTTCTTTCCCTTGGCAGAAATATATTTGTTATCTTTAAGCTCGGAATCTAAAAGGCTCTTGGTAGTTGCCTTTAAGAAATCTACTGCAAAGTAAATGCCTTCTGCATCTCTGCCCGGAGCTTTGATGTCTCTTGGATTCTTTGCTCCACAGGCTAAGATGACACGGTCATATTCTTTTAAGAGTTTTGCCGGCTTGATGTCTTTTCCAACATTGGCATTGGTAATAAACTCGACACCCTCTTCTTTCATTATATTAATCTTACGGTCAATAACCCATTTTTCCAGCTTCATATTCGGGATTCCATACATCAAAAGTCCACCGACACGGTCATCTCTTTCAAATACAGTAACGGAATGTCCTCTTTTATTCAACTGGTCTGCTGCTGCAAGTCCGGCAGGACCGGAACCGATGATTGCAACCTTCTTTCCAGTACGGACTCTTGGAGGTTTTGCTGCAGCATATCCTTTTTCATAGGCATTTTCAATGATTCCATGCTCATTTGCCTTACAGGTTACCGGGTCTTCCCAGTGTCCACAGGTACAGGCTGCTTCACAAAGTGCCGGACATACTCTTGAGGTAAATTCCGGGAAGTTGTTGGTCTTGGTCAGACGGTTATATGCCTGCTCCCAGTTGTTGGTATACAAAAGGTCATTCCACTCCGGTACCAGATTATGCAGCGGACATCCACTGGTCATTCCCATGATATTCATACCAGCCTGGCAGAACGGCACGCCGCAGTTCATACAACGTGCTGCCTGTACTCTTTGTTTTTCTTTTGAGAGAGGGGTATGGAACTCGTTAAAGTTCTTGATACGCTCCTTTGGTGCAACCGCTGCTGCATTCTCTCTGTCATATTCCATAAATCCTGTTGGTTTTCCCATTTTGCGTCCCCTCCTTAATTTCTTGTATTCGCATAAAATGCTTCAATCTGTGCCTGTTCGGAAGACAATCCTTTTTCTTCCATCTGAACAATTGCCATTAACATACGGTTATAATCGTATGGAATTACTTTCTTGAACTTCGGCAGATACTCACTGAAGTTATCTAAGATTTCTTTTCCCTTTTCAGAATTGGTCAAAGCTACGTGTTCTTTAATCATATCTTTTAATTCCATAACATCATATTTGTTTCCGACTTCTTCTGAGAATACCATTTCCTTATTGATTCTGGTATAAAGGTCGTTGTCCTCATCTAATACATAAGCGATACCACCGCTCATTCCGGCTGCAAAGTTTTTACCAGTCTTACCAAGGATAACCACACGTCCACCGGTCATGTATTCACATCCATGGTCACCGACACCTTCTACTACTGCAGAAGCTCCGGAATTTCGTACGCAGAAACGTTCTCCTGCCACACCACTGATAAATGCTTTACCACTGGTTGCACCGTAAAGTGCTACGTTACCGATGATGATATTTTCATCCTTCTTATATTTCACACCTGCCGGAGCGTAGACAACCAGTTTTCCACCAGAAAGTCCTTTTCCGAAGTAATCGTTGGAATCTCCTACCAGTTCTAAGGTAAGTCCCTTTGGAATGAATGCGCCAAAGCTCTGTCCGCCGGCACCGGTACATTTTACGATAAAGGTATCTTCCTCTAAAGTATCATCATATTTCTTTGTAATCTCGGAACCAAAGATGGTACCAAAGGAACGGTCTGTATTGCTTACTTCTACATCAATGCTTCTCTTCTGTTTCTTATCCAGTGCGGAAGAAAGCTGTTTTAACAGTACAGTTTCGTCCTTGGTCTTCTCCAGTTCGAAATCGTATACATGTTTTGGATCAAATGTAACTTTCTCCTTTGGTCCTGCAAACGGGTTATTCAAAATCTTGGAAAGGTCGATTTCTTTTTCCCGGTCTGTCAAATCCTCTCTTACCCGGAGAAGGTCACTTCTTCCTACCATTTCATCAATGGTACGGCAGCCTAACTTCGCCATGATTTCTCTTAATTCTTCTGCAATAAACCGCATGAAGTTTTCTACATATTCCGGTTTTCCCGCGAAACGTTTCCGAAGCTCCGGATTCTGTGTTGCGATTCCGGCAGGGCAGGTATCCAGATTACATACACGCATCATCACGCATCCCATGGTTACCAGCGGTGCAGTTGCAAATCCGTACTCTTCTGCTCCAAGCAATGCAGCAATTGCTACATCACGACCGCTCATCAGCTTACCATCTGTCTCGATTCTTACCTTATTACGAAGTCCGTTCATAATCAGAGTCTGGTGTGTCTCTGCAAGTCCAAGTTCCCAAGGAAGTCCTGCATTATGGATAGAACTGCTTGGTGCTGCACCGGTACCACCGTCATATCCGGAAATCAATACTACCTGCGCTCCTGCTTTGGCAACACCGGCTGCGACTGTACCCACACCTGCTTCTGATACCAGTTTTACGGAAATTCTTGCATCACGGTTGGCATTCTTCAAATCGTAAATCAACTGCTCCAAATCCTCGATGGAGTAGATATCATGATGAGGTGGCGGCGAAATCAAGGATACACCCGGTGTGGAAAGTCTTGTCTTTGCAATCCAAGGATATACTTTCTTGCCCGGAAGGTGTCCACCTTCACCAGGTTTTGCACCCTGTGCCATCTTAATCTGAATCTCTTCTGCACTGACTAAGTAACGGCTGGTTACACCAAACCGGCCGGACGCTACCTGCTTGATTGCAGAACATCTGTCTAAGCTTGTATGTTTACTTGCGATACGGTCCGGATCTTCTCCACCCTCACCGGTATTGGATTTACCATGTAAATGGTTCATGGCAATTGCCAGTGTTTCATGGGCTTCCTTGGAAATAGAACCATAGGACATCGCACCTGTTTTAAATCTTGTTACAATAGAATCTACGCTTTCTACTTCTTCAATCGGAACACCTTTTTTCGGGAAATTGAAATCCATCAGTCCACGAATATTTGCATCACGCTCTTCGCTGTTCACAAGATCTGTGTACTGTTTGAAAAGGTTGTAATCTCCACGTTTGGTTGATTCCTGCAGAAGATGGATGGTTGCCGGATTGTAAAGATGGCTGTCTGCGCCACTTCTCATCTTGTGACGTCCCTTGCTGTCTAAAGTAAGGTCTGTCTCTAATCCCAATGGATCATAGGCTGCAGAATGCAGAGTATCTACATCTTTTGCAATGTCTTCCAGTGTAATTCCACCGATACGGCTTACGGTATTTGTGAAATATTTATCAATTACTGCGGAGTCAATACCAATTGCCTCAAAAATCTTAGAACCCTGATAAGACTGAATGGTTGAAATACCCATTTTGGAAGCAATTTTTACGATACCACTGATAATTGCCTGATTGTAATCATGGATTGCTGCATAGTAATCCTTGTCTAACATATGCTCGTCTACTAACTGCTTTACGGTATCCTGTGCCAGATATGGGTTGATTGCACAGGCACCATAACCAAGCAATGTTGCAAAATGATGTACTTCTCTTGGTTCACCGGATTCCAGAATCATGGCAACTGCAGTTCTCTTCTTGGTCTTTACCAGATGCTGCTGCAAACCGGATACTGCCAGAAGGGATGGGATTGCCACATGGTTCTCATCAATGCCACGGTCGGAAAGAATCAGAATATTTGCACCGTCACGGTATGCACGGTCTGCTTCTACAAACAGATGATCCAATGCTTTTTCCAGGCTTGTATTCTTATAATATGTAGTAGGAAGAACCACAACCTTGAATCCTTCTACTTTCATATTTTTAATTTTCATCAAATCTGTGTTGGTAAGAATCGGGTTATCTACCTTTAATACCTGACAGTTAATCGCCTTTTCTTCCAGCAGGTTACCATCTTCTCCGATATATACGGTAGTGGATGTAACCACTTTCTCACGAATGGAATCAATTGGCGGGTTTGTTACCTGTGCAAATAACTGTTTGAAATAATTAAACAGTGGCTGATGGTCTCCTGCCAGTGCTGCCAGCGGAGTATCAATACCCATTGCAGAAGTTCCTTCTCCTCCGTTTAATGCCATCGGAAGGATTGCTTCACGCAGTGATTCGTAAGTATAACCGAATGCTTTCTGCATTCTCTGACGCTCTTCTTTGGTATATTCCGGAACACGCTGATTTGGAATCTTTAAATCCTCCAGTTTAATCAGGTTACGGTCAAGCCATTCACCATAAGGCTGTTTGCTTGCGTAATACTCTTTTAATTCATCATCATTGATGACTCTTCCCTGGATGGTATCTACTAAGAGCATTTTACCCGGACGAAGTCTTTCTTTTACAACAATCTTGGTCGGATCAATATCAAGTACTCCGACCTCGGAAGAAAGAATCAGCTGGTCATCATCGGTAATATAATATCTGGAAGGTCTTAATCCATTACGGTCAAGAACAGCTCCCATGACATCTCCATCTGAGAAAAGAATGGAGGCTGGTCCATCCCACGGCTCCATCATGGTTGCATAGTACTGATAGAAGTCTTTCTTCTTCTGGGACATGGTATTGTTATTTGCCCATGGCTCAGGAATCATAATCATAACTGCCAGCGGTAAATCCATTCCACTCATTACTAAGAACTCTAAGGTATTATCTAACATTGCTGAGTCAGAACCTTCGGAATTAATAACCGGAAGGACTTTCTGCAGTTCCCCTTTCAGTTCTTCGGACTCCATGGTCTCTTCACGGGCAAGCATCTTATCTGCATTACCTTTGATGGTATTAATCTCTCCGTTATGTACGATGAAACGGTTCGGATGTGCTCTCTCCCAGCTTGGATTGGTGTTGGTTGAGAATCTGGAGTGTACGGTTGCGATTGCAGATTCATAATCTTTATCCTGAAGGTCTGCAAAGAACTGACGCAGCTGGTCTACTAAAAACATTCCCTTATATACGATGGTTCGGCTGGAAAGGGATACTACATAAGTGTCATCATTGGACTGCTCGAATACCCGTCTTGCCACATACAGCCGGCGGTCAAAATCAAGTCCCTTGGCTACTTCAGCTGGACGTTTTACAAATCCCTGCATGATATATGGCATACAGTCTACTGCTTTCTGTCCCAGTTTATCCGGGTCAGTCGGAACTTTTCTCCATCCTAAGAATTTCATTCCTTCCTTTTCCACGATAACCTCAAACATTTTCTTTGCCTGATTCCGTTTCAGCTCATCCTGTGGGAAGAAAAACATTCCGACACCGTAATCTCTTTCTCCACCAAGTTCAATATCTGATTCCTTTGCTACCTTGGAGAAAAATTTGTGTGATACCTGAAGCAGAATACCAACACCGTCACCGGTTTTTCCTTCTGCATCCTTACCAGCTCTGTGCTTTAAGTTCTCTACGATTTTTAAAGCATTTTCTACCGTCGCATGGGATTTGATACCTTTGATGTTTACCACAGCTCCGATACCGCAGTTATCATGTTCAAAATTCGGATTATACATACCCTGTGCTACTGCTGTACTTTCATTCCACTGTTCTGTCATAATCGTTCCCTTTCTGCTTTCTCTTTATTTTCTGTCTTACTTTGTTACCTGCACTCTGCTGCTTTAAAGTGCTTTTATTTTCTGAACTAAGTTTACACCCGGCATAATATACTTTGCAATAGTTTTTTTCTTGCTATTGTCTGATTATTAGACAATTCATTTTATATTCTTTTATTGTATTTATATTTATCAGTTTTTTGCATATAAAAAAGGCTTACCAAAACAATTCAACGTGTTTTTTGTTGAAAATATTTTTTAATAAGCCTTTTGAATTTGCCTGCTATTTTAAATTGTGTCTAAATTGTTTCTCAGTTGTACTGGGATTTCCTGGGGAGGTTTACCATGTTTTTAATACCATCTGCGGTAACTGCATTCCCCTTAAAGGCATCAGAATCATCACTACAGCCAGGAACGCTTTTAATCTCTGTTTTACTTTAAATCTCTTCATACTTTCCGTTTTCCTCCTTCCATTTGCTAAAAGAAAGCATATCCTTGTGAAAATACTTTTCACAAGATGTTACAGTATTCGTCAAAGTCCTGTACAAGTACAGACTTTTCCTCATTACACGCACAAAAAAAGAACCGATATCATTATCAGTTCCCAGTTACCCTTGTATTTTGTTTTCTATCCTCCCTTCCCTAAGCTATATGTACCGAATTCCGGTACAAGTATCTATAAAAAAAGGACTCAAAGTAAAACTACCTTGAATCCTTCTCTTACCATCTTTATATAAAATCTATTTCATTAATTAATGGATATACCGGAACCTACCGGTCCAATTTCTCCACATCCACTACACTGTGCATAAGGTGCTACATCCTGTACCCATACCTGTTTTGTTTCTGCATCATGATGAACGGTTCCAGTCTGAACTTTTACATAATCAGCATAGTAGCCGCCCTTACAATCTGGGTCTGTATGATATGTATCAATATGTCCCCATGGGTCTCCGGTTATATCAGCTCCACAATCACTACAAATGCTTCTACACTGCATCTCATATATCGGCTCGTCCCAGGCTTCTTTAACAACCTGTGTCTCATAATGACCGCTGCCTTCATGCAGCACCCACTTATGTTCATGCGCCGGAGTTGCAGTATTGTTAGAAGCACTGGTGTTGCTATTATCGGTGTTGCTATTGCTGCTTCCAGTTGTTCCACTGGAATTACTGGTAGTTGTTCCGGCTGATGCAGTGCTACCTGCACTGCTCTTAGTGTCACTACTGCCTGCCTTGCTTCCAGAATTACTACTCTTGTTAGACTTGTTTGTATTATTATCCGGAGTCTGTGCAGTTGTTGCAGTCGTACTGGCTGTGTTGTTCTCCAGTTTTCCGGTTGTCTCCTGCTCTGCAACTGCCTCTGTTTCCGGCTCTTCTGTTTCTGTAGCTGCTTCCAATTCTTCCGTTGCCGGCTCTTCTGTCTCTGCCACCTCTTCGGTAGCTTCTGTATTTATAACAGATTCCTTATCAGCGGTAGTATCTTTTTTCCCGCCGCAGGCTGCCATACTTACTGTTACCATCAACATTGTTACAATCATCGCTAATCTTTTCTTCATAATGATTCCTCCCATCAGCTTTTCTTTTTTTGTCAATTATAATATAACAAACACTACAGCTTAACCATATTGTCGATTGCCTCTTCCACCGCAGCATTTAAACTTTTTCCATGCTCCATAGCATAGATTGCAATAGTTCTATGCAATTCCGGACTAATTCTTACATTAAAAGTCCCCTTATAAGGTTGCTCTGGTTCAATATTTCTCTCCTTACAATCCTCAAGATATTCATCCACTGCATTATGGAAATCCTGCTCTAATTCCTTTACGGATGCCCCTTCATAGGAAATCAGCGATTTAATACCGATTACTTTACCAAATAAACAATTATCTTCTTTCGAAAACTCTACTGTACCATTATAATTTTTGTATGATAGTAAGTCACTCATAATACGCCATCCTTTCTTAGTTTTTCAATCACCTGGTCTAAAATATAGCGTTTTAATGTCCCATTAGGATGAGGTCTATGAAAATTTATCACTTCATTAGAACCATCCTTTATAAATTTTACCCCTGAACCAGTGCCTCCCTGTTTTAATTCATATCCCAAATAGGAAAGTAATGATACCATTTCATCAAAGGTAAAATCTTTTGGCTTCTGCAAAAGTTTCTCTAATAATTTATCCTTTCTGCTCATAAATTTCTTCTCCTTTTGTATTATACTCCCTGCTCACAGCAGATGCAACTAAAATTAGTTGCGCTCACATATATACCTTTTATACCTTGCCATCAAAAACATTCTGTTCTGACATCATCCCAGCAAAACTCTGGATGTATTATTTTCTGATGTTCATCTATTTCACATATTCTTGAATAGATTTTATTACGTACCTCGGCTATAAGTGTATTAATATTCTTTTCTAATGGATATTTGTTTTGCGTATCCGAAAGATATGCTGTTTCGTTATTAAATATCGGGCAATATAAATAACATCCATCCTCTTTCCGAATTAACGAAATATCGAAAAAATTTCGGTTCACATTTAATGTATAAATATTTAATTCCAATAAAAAAGTTAAATACTTTCCAAAATCATCCAATCTTGTAATACTTTTTACATCATCCACAAATTTTTCTATTCTATTGGACCTCTGCAACATCTTTCCCCGGTTCTTCATACTTAGAAAGTCTCTCCTCCAACTCCTTTACTCTTTTCTCAAGATGAAGTATATAACTCATCATTTCCGGAATATATGGAGCTGGCGTATTTTCTTTCTGTTCCCATTTTTGATACGTTCTTGTTGGTATTCCAAAGTATGCGGCAAACCGGCTCTGACTTAATCCTGTTTCCTTTCTCATCTTTGTTATCTCCACCAGTATTGTATCTTCTTTCATAATATAGTGTACCTTCCAGTCCTATTATTTTTTCTATCTAGACTATACCCTATTAGGGTACAGTCGTCAACAAGCAATCCAGGATTGTTATCATATCCATCAACAAATATCTTCTACCTTTTTAGCTTCTCATATTTCCAGTTTCTCTCCATTTTTTCAAAAAAAATTCCCCTTAAGTAGACTAAGAGCATTTACCTTATCTACCAAAGGGGAATTTTATCAAAATTAGATTCCTTTTATTTTTACAATTATCCAATTAACCAGAACTTACTTCTTGCGTTCACTACGGAAAGCCAGCACCAATAACACCACAATCAGCACGCTCTCCACCACGGTGCATATGACGCTTCCCGTCATGGATGCATCCATGAAATGAAACAGCTTTGTCTCGCTTCGAAGTACCGATACCAGATTCGTTACCATATGGGCTGCCATGGCTGCGCCAAGCCCTTCCTGCTCCATGATGACTGCCAGCAAGAGTCCTACCGCTGTGGCATAAAGGAACTGCACCAGATTAAAATGCATGGCTCCAAATATTACTGCCGATAATACAATTGCCGTCTTCACTCCCAAAAATGCTTTCAAACGCTGGTAAACGATGCCACGGTAAAGAAGTTCCTCTAAGAACGGAATTATAATACAGGTTCCAAGGATTTCTAATGCCAGAGTACTGCCGTAAAAAGCAGCACTTACTTCCTGATAGCTCTGTGATGTTTCTTTTAAGCCGGTATATCCGATAAGATTATTTAACACTACGCCAAATAAGCCTGCGGCTGCTGCAAATAAAATGGTTCGTGGTAGATTTGCCATTTTCCCGCCATCCTCTTTCCGATAGAAAGCGTATACAAATGGAAATGCAATTATTGTTGCGATAATCTGATAAATCATATAATTCTCATTGGTCATTGTATGGATGAGATTTAGCACAAACATCACAACATTTGTTACTACAAAATAAATACCGATGGGATAAATCACTTCCCAGATGCGAAGTAGCTTATAATCTTTCAATATATTCTGCCGCCTCCTCAATACTGTCACAGATTGCCTTTGCACCAGCCTCCTGCAACTCTTCTTTCGTTCCAAATCCATAAGTGATACCGATGCAGTCCATATGTGCTTCTTTGGCTCCTGACACATCAAATCTGGTATCTCCAATCAATACTGCTTCGGTGGTATCATAAATATGCATCCGCTTTATCGTTTCCTGCAGCACCTCATATTTGCTGTCTATTCTGCCATCCATTGTGGCTCCCACCACTTCATCAAAATAGGAGAGGATGTGGAAATGCTCCAAAATACGCCGGCAGGATTCTTCCGGCTTGCTGGATGCCAGTCCGATACGATAGCCTTTTCGCTTGAGAGATTTCAAAGCATCCTCAACGCCATCAAAAAGGCTGCATTCAAAGATACCGGTTGGATGATAGCGTTCCCGGTACTTGGCTACTGCCGCTACTGCGGTCTCTTCATCCATGCCATAATGTTCCATAAAAGTATTTTTAAGTGGCGGTCCGATAAAGAATTCAAGCTTATCTGCATCCGGTTCGTCAATACCATATGCCTTTAGGGCATACTGGGCACACTTTGTTATTCCTTCCTTGGAATTGGTAATGGTTCCATCCAAATCAAATAAAACAATGTCTTTTCTGCCCTTCAGTTCCTGTTTCATCTGAAGCACCGTCTTTTTTAACACCGGATGCCAGAGATATGGTGCGATTTCACACAGCGGTTCTAACACAAACAGACGGTTTGCCATATCAATATGCGGAATCGTAAGTTCCGGGGTAGATATCACTTCATCATCATAAAATAAAATATCAAGGTCTATCGTTCTTGAGCCCCAGCGCATCTTACGCTCCCGGTTGCCATGAGCTTCTATGGCATGAAGCTTCTCCAATAATTCTTCCGGTGTATACAGGGTTCGAAGTTCCAGACATCCATTGAAAAATGCGCCTTCTGCCACGCCGCCATAAGGTTCTGTCTCGAGGATATCAGATACCTTTCCTACCTTACAGTCTTCTAAGTTCCGCAGTTCTTCAACGGCATCTTCAATATATTTTCTCCGGTCGCCCATATTGGAACCAAAGGCAAGATATACCTTATGCCAGCCCCGTTCTATTTCCACTGCCACATCTGATAAAGGCAGTCCCACCGGTGCCCATGGTTTATGTATGGAAAATTTTAATTTCTGAATCAATGGAAAATGCAATAACACTGCCCGTGCTGTCTGCTCTGCTGCAGCTTCAATCAGCTTATAGGTATGTGTCGTCAGAAATTCTGTTACAAAATGGCTGACTTCTCCATAATTTACCGATTCTGTCAAATCATCCGAATATCCTGCTTTTCTGGTTGGTAAATAAAGTTCCATATTGATTAGAAACTTCTGTCCAAGCTTTGTCTCCTCCGGAAACACTCCATGATTTGCAAATAGCTCAAGATTTTCTATAATAATCTTATCCATGTAATCCTCCATCCCTGATTGCTTCTGCCATCTTAATTGCCTCTGCATTGGCACGCACATTGTGTACGCGGACAAATCCGCAATGTGCCCATACGGCATAAGCACTGGTTACTGCTGTAGCTGTATCACGTTCCTTTGCCGGAACATCCAGTGTCAGACCGATTACTGACTTCCGGGATGTGCCAAGCAGCACCGGATAACCCAGTTCATTCAGTTCTCCCACACATCGGATGGCTTCTAAATTATTCTCATAAGTCTTGCCAAATCCCACGCCTGGGTCTGTCATAATACCATCTTCACGAATCCCCGCTTCCTTTGCAAGACGTAATGTTTCCCGTAAATCATTTTTCATATCTTCCATAAAGTTCTTATAATCTGCTTCCTTGCGGTTGTGCATCAGACAGCATGCGGCATCATATTTTGCAATCACGCCAGCCATTTTATCATCTGCTTTCAGTCCCCAGATGTCATTTAAAAGATGTGCTCCTGCCGCAAGGTTAGCCTCTGCCACCTTACTTTTATAGGTATCTACGGAAACCGGCACATCAAAACGGCTTACAATTGCTTCTACCACCGGAACAGTACGCTCAATTTCTTCTTCATCAGAAATCTTTGTATAACCACCCGGTCTTGTGGATTCTCCACCCACATCAATGATATCTGCCCCCTGTGCCATCATTTCTTCCACATGTTTTAATGCAAGGTCTAACTGATTATAACTTCCCCCATCCGAAAAAGAATCCGGTGTTACATTTAGGATTCCCATTACATAAGTATGATTTGCTGTGTCAAATGTCCGATTGCCTATTCTCATTTTTCTTCTCCTTTTATGCTGCCTGTAGAACCTGCTACCTGCAGTTTCTTACGGATGCCTGCAGCTTAAAACCAGGTCTCCGGTTTATTTTTCTCTTCTTCACTCCACTTGCAGCTGTCTGCTGCTTCACAGGCAAAGCACATACGGGATGCCTTGTCTGCCCATTTCATAAGCTGTGTAAATGCTGTCTGCCATAATTTCTCCCCGTGCAGCTCCCCGCAGGTCTCCCTGCGATGTGCCAGAATTGCCCGGCAGATGATATCTCCTTTTTCTTTCGGATAGCCTATAGTCGCAAAAATCTCTCCTGCAAATTCGGCAGATGCCGCTGCATGAGAGATTCCCTGTTCATATTCTTTCATACGACCAATATCATGAAGCAGGGCATAAAGATATATCATTTCTTCATCCAAGCCAAGCTGCTCCTTTAAATTGCGAATCTGTGCCAGACGTGCCACATCCATAAAGTGTTCCATATTATGTCTACAATAGATTCTGTCCGCTTCCAGACGGGCAATTTTCTTTACGGTTTCCCGGTATTGCTCCTGATGTAAAAGTCTCGCTACATATTCCATTTCATCACCATATCTAACGCACCATCTGGAAAAATTTATTTACCAGACGCTCGTCCTCATTAAAGATACCACGGGTCACATAAGTAACCGTCCTGCTGCCCGGCTTCTTAATACCACGCATCGTCATACACATATGCTCTGCTTCCATCATGACCATGACACCCTTCGGCTTTAACTGCTCCATCAGTGCATCTGCCACCTGTGCCGTAAGCTGTTCCTGAATCTGAAGCCGTCTCGCATAGATTTCCACGGTTCTTGCCAGCTTGCTGATGCCGACTACTTCTCCATTTGGAATATAAGCAACGTGGGCTTTTCCATAAAATGGAAGCATATGATGTTCACAGGTAGAATAAAAAGTAATATCCTTTTCTAATACCATCTCATTATTGCTGGCATGAAATCTTTTCTTTAAAGGCTCTGCGGCATCCATGTCCATTCCGCCAAAGATTTCTTCATACATCCGTGCAATACGATCCGGAGTCTCAAGTAATCCCTCCCGGTTCACATCTTCGCCGATGCCTTCTAATATCAGCCGTACACCTGCTTCCACTTTCTCTTTATCTATCATTCTTCTGTCCTTCCCGATACTGTATGACAGCCTGTTTTGCCTCTGCAAGATATGACAGGGAGCCAAATATCAGCACCACATCTTCTCTCGAGCTCTCAGCAATTGCATGTCTTACCGCATCTTCAATCAAAGGTTCTGTTATTACTGTTTGATAGCCTGCTGCCTTCGCTTCCTCCGCCAGCTTCTCTGCCGGAAGTGCCCTGCCATTATGCGGCGTTACCGCATATACAGTTTCCGAATAAGGACGCATTATCTTTAAAATCTTCTCATGTGCCTTATCAGCAAGCACCCCTATTATATAGGTTATCTTACGATTTGTAAAACAGTTTTCCAGCGTTTTTGCAAGTTGCAGTGCTGCGCCCTCATTATGGGCACCATCCAGAATGCATAATGGTTCCTCTAAAACACGTTCAAAACGCCCATTCCAGCAGACTTTCTGAAAGCCATTTTGTATCACAGATAAGGTAAGCTGCGGAAATGTTTTCTCTTTCAATACTTCTATTACTTTAAGCGCACAGGCTGCATTGGCTGCCTGATAGGCACCGGTCAACGGGAGTCTTATCTTCCACTGTGAATTATCTTCTCTTACATAATCAAACTGCATTCCATTCATATCATACAAAAGATTTCTTATGGCATCCTTCTTCGGCTGGTACAGCTGTGTTTTAAGCCGCTCTGCCTCCTTGACAAGAACCTCTTTCACAGCATCTTCCTGCCAGGCAGATACCACCGGGCAGTTCTCTTTTATGATTCCAGCCTTTGCAGATGCAATCTTTGATAACGTATTTCCCAGGAACTGCATATGATCCATGCTGATAGAAGTAATGACACTGCAAATGGGATTGGTAATCAGATTGGTTGCATCCTCTCTTCCCCCCATGCCGGTTTCCAATAACACCACATCACAGGCTTCTTCTTTAAAATATAAAAACGCTGCTGCAGTCTCTACCTCAAAGGAGGTCGGATGCGGAAGTCCTTTTTCTGTCAGTGTAAGACAGGCTGTCTTTACTTTTTCCATCAAGGCAGCGTATGCTTCTTCGGAAACTGCTTTTCCGTTTATCTGCCAGATTTCCCGATAAGAAAAGACTGCCGGGGAACTATATCTGCCTACCTTTAAGCCGGCTTCTTCCAATACTGCCTGAAGCATTGCTCCAACGGAACCTTTTCCGTTAGTTCCTGCAATATGAATGGTAGATAAGTCTTCCTGCACATCGCCCAATTCTTTCATCAGTGCCCGGATACTGTCCAGTCCTAATATACTGCCATATTTTTTTGTTTCTTCTACAAATGCAAGTGCCTGCTGATATGTCAATTTATTTCTTTACTCCTTTGGTTGCACGGTTTCCAATATGAAGCCGGTTCAATGCAATTTCTTTATCTTTTACCATGACCACTGGCGGTTCTTCCTCACCCAGTGCATAGATGTTGGTCAGTTCATCCCCTGCTGCAAGCTTCATTCCGCAGACTCCGATTGCCCCCTTCTTCTTCTCAGGAATCGTATCTGCTGCAATCCTAAGGAACATGTCCTTTGCCGACTGCATAACAATAGTCATATTTTCTTCTACCGGTGCTACGAATATAACTGCATCATCATCTGCAAGCTTCGTGGCAGCTGTGGTACGTTTTGCTACGTCAAATTCTTTTCCATCCACCTGTTTTAACATGGCTGTCTTAGTTCCAAATAAAAGCTTCTGCGTACACAGTGCTGCCAGATCCGTGATATAAATCAACTGCTCTTTAGAGCTGTCATAATTACTTACATTATCAATCGGCTGTCCCTTGTCACGGAATTTTCCAAACGGCAAATCGACTACCTTCAGCAGATGCATCTGTCCGGTATTGGTAAAGATGCAGATTTTTCCAGTATTCATACAATGAAGTACATAACGGTTCTCACTGTCTGCTGCTTCTTTGTTACGCTCATAAGCCGCCACATCAATGGTTTTCGCATAGCCAAAACGATCCATCAAGAAGACCACTTCCATCTCTTCCATCTTCTTTTCTTCATAAACAGCAGCTTCCACATTGTCGATACGGGTACGGCGTTCTCTGGAATAGTTTTTCTTAAGACCATCCAATTCCTTCATAATTACCTTCGCCATTGTACTGCGGTTGGTAAGAATATCTTCGTATTCTGCGATATTCTTTAATGTGGTATTATGCTCATCCATCAATGCTTCCACTTCCAGACCAATCAGCTTATAGAGGCGCATCTCTAAAATTGCTGTTGCCTGACGTTCTGTAAAGTTTAACTTCGAAGCTTTCTTTTCAGATTCTTTCGTTTTGAATTTAATATTCTCTGTCACACCATTCATCAGGCAGTTTTTCGCATCCTTGATATTACGGCTTCCTCTTAAGATTTCAATAATTAAATCAATGACATCGCAGGCACGGATTAAACCTTCCTGAATCTCTTTCTTATCCAGTTCCTTTGCCAGTAATGTCTTATATTTTCTGGTAGCAAGCTCATACTGGAACTTTACATGGTGGCGGATAATCGGAACCAGTCCCAGAGTCTCCGGTCTTCCGTCTGCTACTGCCAACATATTGACACCAAAAGTATCTTCTAATTTTGTCTTCTTATAAAGGAGATTGCAAAGATTCTGTGCATCTGCTCCTTTTCGAAGTTCGATAACAATGCGGATTCCCTCCTTGGATGACTGATTGGAAATATCCACAATATCATTTGTCTTCTTGGTCTCAACCAGACTGTAGACATCATTTAAGAATTTTCCAATATTGGCTCCAATCATGGTGTATGGAATTTCCGTAATAATCAGGCGCTCTTTTCCGCCTTTTACTGCTTCAATCTCTACTTTTCCCCGAACCTTAATCTTACCGATTCCAGTCTCATAAATGGAAAGCAGTTCATCCTGGTTGGTCACAATTCCACCGGTCGGGAAATCCGGTCCCTTGATGTATTTCATCATTTCTTCTGTTGTAATATCCGGATTCTTCATATATGCTTTGACACCATCAATGACTTCGCCAAAATTATGTGGTGGAATGCTGGTTGCCATACCAACGGCAATACCCTCTGCTCCGTTTACCAAAAGGTTCGGCACCTTTACCGGAAGTACTTCCGGCTCTTTTTCTGTTTCGTCAAAGTTTGGCACAAAATCTACTACATCTTTATCCAGATCCGCAAGGTATGCTTCCTGGGTAATCTTCTGCAGACGCGCCTCGGTATATCGCATCGCCGCCGCTCCGTCTCCTTCAATGGAACCAAAGTTACCATGACCATCTACCAGTGGCAGTCCCTTCTTAAATTCCTGTGCCATTACCACCAGTGCATCATAAATGGAGCTGTCACCATGCGGATGATATTTACCCATGGTATCTCCCACGATACGGGCACATTTACGATAAGGTTTATCATAACGGATGCCAAGTTCGTGCATATCATAAAGTGTTCTTCGCTGTACCGGCTTCAGACCATCTCTGACATCCGGCAATGCTCTTGCGATAATAACGCTCATGGCATAATCGATATAAGATTTCTGCATTACTTCCGAATACTCGGTGCGGATAATCTGTTCTTTCGTTTCCATAATCTATCCAATTCCTTCCTGATTTTCTGCTTCTATCATTTCCCATACATCCATAAAAATATGCTGTCAGCAATTCCTTACGGATTCATAGAAATTTATATGTCAAGTTCTGCATCCTTTGCATTATCATAGATGAATTTACGACGCGGCGGTACATCCGTTCCCATCAGCATCTCTGTTACATCCGATGCCATTCTGGCATCTTCGATTTCTACCTGTTTTAACATTCTTGTTTCCGGATTTAAGGTTGTCTCCCAAAGCTGCTGTGCGTCCATCTCTCCAAGACCTTTGTAACGCTGCAGTGTAAAGGAGCCTTTGTGCGTCTTACGATAGCGGGCAAGGGCGGCATCATCATAAAGATATTCCTCTTCTCCCTTAGTTGGCATCGCTTTATACAAAGGCGGCATCGCAATATAGACATGTCCTTCGTAAATCAGTTCCGGCATAAACCGGTAAAACAAAGTCAGAAGCAGCGTTGAAATATGTGCTCCATCCACATCCGCATCTGCCATGATAATTATCTTATCATAACGAAGCTTGCTGATATCGAAGTCATTTCCATATCCTTCGGAAAATCCGCAGCCAAATGCATAAATCATGGTTTTTATCTCTGCATTAGCCAATACTTTATCAATACTTGCTTTCTCTACATTTAATATCTTTCCACGAATCGGAAGAATTGCCTGAAACATCCGGTTTCTTGCAGTCTTAGCAGAACCACCCGCAGAATCTCCCTCCACGATAAAGATTTCACATTTGGAGGCATCACGGCTTTCGCAGTTGGCTAATTTTCCATTGGAATCAAAGGAGAATTTCTGCTTGGTTAAAAGATTGGTTTTCGCTTTCTCTTCTGTCTTACGGATTTTTGCTGCTTTTTCTGCACATCCGATAATTGCCTTTAAAGTATCCAGGTTACGGTCAAAGTACATCTGAATTTCATCATTAGTTACTTTTCCGGTGGCTCTTGCCGCATCCTGGTTATCAAGCTTGGTTTTCGTCTGCCCCTCAAATCTTGGATCCGGATGTTTCACAGAAATAACGGCAGTCATTCCATTTCTTACATCTGTTCCGGTAAAGTTTGCATCCTTTTCTTTTAAGATGCCAAGCTCTCTTGCATAGGAATTAATCACCTGGGTAAAGGTTGTCTTAAAACCGGTCAGATGGGTTCCGCCCTCTGCATTGTAAATATTATTACAGAAGCCCAGCACATTCTCATGGAATTCTGTTGTATACTGGAATGCCACTTCAACAGAAATACCCTCAGATTCTCCTTTATAATAAATGACATCATGGAGACATTCACTATTCTGATTCATCTCTTTTACAAATCCAATGATTCCATCCGGCTCATGATATTCAATATGTTCTACTTCTTCCCCACGTCTATCTTCATAAATAATAGTTAAAGCAGGATTTAAATATGCAGTCTCATGGAGACGGCTCTTTACTTCATCCTCTTTAAATCTTGTCTTTTCAAAGATTTCCGGATCCGGCAGGAAATTAATCTTTGTTCCGGTCTTTTTCGTCTTTCCAATTGTCGGCAGCAGTCCGTTTACCAGCTCTACCGTTGGTACGCCACGCTCATAGCGGTCATGATGCACATAACCATCTCTGCTTATTTCTACATCCATATAAGTAGAAAGTGCATTTACAACGGAGGAACCTACTCCATGAAGACCACCGCTGGTCTTATATGCTGCATTATCAAACTTTCCGCCGGCATGCAGAGTAGAAAATACCACACGGGCCGCCGATACGCCCTTCTTATGCATTCCCACCGGAATTCCCCGTCCGTTATCTTCTACGGTACAGGAGCCATCTGCCTCTAATGTAACACGGATGGTATCACATACACCAGCAAGATGCTCATCTACCGAGTTATCCACGATTTCATATATTAAATGGTTCAATCCTTTTCTTGAGACGCTTCCAATATACATTCCCGGTCTCTTCCGGACAGCTTCCAGTCCTTCCAGTACGGAAATACTGCTTGCATCATATGTTTCCTGTTTCGCCATTGTTCCAATCCTTTCTTTCTAAAAACTGCTTCAAAAGAAGCCCTGCGGCTAGTATAACACATGGAGATTTTTTTGGCAAACATGTGTTTTCTTATTTCAATCTGCGGAGCGTTTTTTACTTTACAGGAAAGCAATTTCCTGCAAAGCAAAAAACAACTACCAAGAATATCTCAGTAGTTGTTTTGAACTGCCAATAACAGATTCTATCTTAACTAAACAGATTCTTAAAGAAATCTGCAATAGATGAAAACAGATTTGAGAAGAAGCTTCCAATCTTATCAAAGATTCCATCTGCACCAAGGTTTTCAATCTTGTCATAAATGGATTTTGCCTGATTTACAAGACTGTCCACATCAAGGTCCAGATCACCGATTTTCTTCAAAAGCTCTAATAACTGTGCTTTCTGGTCTTCGGTCAGTGTCACATCAAATTTATCTGCAGCTTCATCAATGGCTTTGCGAATGCTGTCATCATCGGTGAGGCCATTCTCTGCAATCTGCTGTTTTAAGTATGCTACCAGACCTTCTACCGACTCAGCATCTGCTCCGGTGTTGCTTTCAAGCTGTCCAGTTAATACCAGCTCATTTAATGCGGTATCCACATTTTCCTGTGGAAGCTCTTTACCAGTCATTTCCTGATATGCTTTAAATACGCCAACCAACGCAGCAGTTCCGGAAATATTTTTCGGTCCTGCTACAATGATATCTGCATCTTCAATCCCTGCTGTTACCAGTGCATTTTTATACATACCAACGGTACAATAAGAAATATTCTTTGTGGAAATGTTGATTCCATTTCCTTTCTCCTTCTTTACAATCACAACGGAGGACCAGGACTTGCTTCCAATCTGGGAAGATGGAATATAAGCGTCCAGATACTGATGCTCCTCAGAGTTGCTTACTGTTACTACGTCATAGTTACCAAGCTGTGCCGGGTCAATTCCCATCAGGCTTAAAACAGTGTTCTTCTGGTCTTCGGATAAGTCTGCGCCCAATGCCAGATATGGTTTGTCGCTTTCCTTGATTACAACATTGTCATCTGCTTTGTCATTGGCTGCTGCCGGGTTATCTGCAGCTGCTCCGGCATCCGGAGTGCTGCTGTCTGCTCCACTGTCCGGATTTGCTGCTGCATCGGAACTGTTATCCGCTCCGTCTGCCGCACCATCTTCCCCGGATGTCTCTGTCGATAAGGTACCGGTCACTTCTGCTGCGGATGCCTGAAATGGCACTCCAAGAAACAGCATACATGCCAATCCCATTCCCATTATTTTTTTGATATGTTTTTTCATTTTTTCCTCCTTTTTCAGGCAAGATGAACATTCATCCATGCCAGAATATCATGATATACAACATCACGGTCTGTCTCATTTAAGATTTCGTGACGGTCATTGTCATATAATTTCCAGGTAATATCCTCTTTGCCGGCTGCGTCAAATTTATTATATACCTTCTTTACGCCGCTGCCGCAGCCGCCCACCGGATCCATTGCTCCCGACACAAAGAATAACGGAAGACTCTTTGGAACTGCTTCAATATTTTCCTGCTGGTTGTCAAAAAGAACTGCCTCAAACAGTCCCATATATGCATTTACCGTAAATACAAACGTGCATTTCGGGTCTGCATAATAAGTTTTTACTATTTCTTCATCCTTGGTCAGCCAGCTATTGGAAGCATCTTTTCCTGTCAGGTCAAACTGATGATAGTATTTATCATAAGATAATTTCTGTAATAATTTACTTCTGTGGTGCCAGCCGAAAAATGCTGCCTGCAGCTTTGCAATAAACATGGCAAGCTTTGTGGTATTGTCCGGAATACAGCCGGTTCCCATTATTATAGCACCGGTAAGCCCCTCTCCATGTATCGCCAGATATTTCCGAAGCATATAAGAACCCATGCTGTGTCCTAACATAAAATAAGGCACACCCGGATGCTCTTTCCGTGTTATCTCCCGGAGTGTATGCATATCGGCAACCACCGTATCGCTGGGATGCTCTGCAAAATATCCCCATTCATCCTTAGATACAACGGATTCGCCGTGTCCGATATGATCATGACCTACCACCAGAAAACCATTGTCATTTAAAAATTCTGCAAAAGCCCGGTAGCGCTCAATATATTCCACCATACCATGTGTTATCTGTAAAACTGCACGATACTTTCCATCTTCCGGAGTCCATCGTACTGCATGAACTGTGGTTCGCCCATCTGCGGAAGGGAAAGAAAACACTTCCTCTTTCGTCATATAATATACCCCCTGTATGTTATAAATCCCTTATATTTTACAATGATTCTGCACTTTTTACAACCGAAGCGTCCTGCAAAAACCATAATACTCTATTAAATTTTTCTTAAATCCCTAAAGTTTTACCTACAGAACCCGCCTCTGAAAGCTTCCTGTGTATGCCGGACTACCGAAAACGCCGTATTATTGCCTGTACACTTTCTCTTCCACTGTAAGTGTCCACTGCCGGCTCATAAACGGCTGCAAACTGTATGCTGTTTTCTTTTCCATGCATAGCTGCATCCACTTCTTCACTGCCAAACTTTTCACTGAGAAATGTAAGAAATTTTTCCACTTCTCCAAAATAGACTCCTGCCACCGGATTCCCCTTTGAATCCAACAAATGAAGCTTTAACACATTCCGGTTTACGCCCACTATACCGGCTCTCGTAATCTTAATATTACGGTCTGCAAATACCGGTTTGGTATTGGACTTTCCGCAAGGCTCCAGCACACTTAACTGCCGGATGGTATCTACCGTAAAATAGGACATCGGAAGCACCGCATCCAGCCTTACCACCTCTGCCATATCTTCTTCAGAAAGTTCTGCCTTCTGATTAAGCTGTTCCCGCAATTTATCAATATCTTCTTCCCGCATGGAAAGTCCTGCTGCCATAGGATGTCCGCCGTATTTTGTAAACAGCTCCGCCACTTCCGTCATTTTATCAAACATGGAATAGGCTTCGATGGAACGACCGGAGCCTTTGACTCCTTCTTCTCCTCTGGTCAGTACAAATACCGGTCTCTGATAGGCTTCCCGGATTCTTCCGGCAATGATTCCCGCAAGACTCTCATGGCATTCCGGCAGGTAAACCACTAATACTTTATCTTTTTCCCGGCCTTCCTTTTCAATCTGTTCCAATGCCTTCTGTGTCTCCTGCTGTGTCATATATTTCCGGCTTTCGTTAAACTCCACCAATTCGCCTGCCAGTGCAGAAGCCTTTACTTCATCCCGCTCAAGCAGCAGCTCCAGGGAACGTTTTGCCGTATCCAGTCTGCCGCTGGCATTGATACATGGTCCCAATACAAAGCCGATATGATATGCACTCAACGGCTTGTCAGAAAGCTTGTTTTTTGCAATCAACGCTTTCATTCCGGGATTCTTCGTATGCTCTAACGCTTTTAACCCAAGCTTTACCAAAATACGGTTCTCTCCGGTTAAGTCCATGACATCCCCCACCGTTGCAAAGCCTGCATTTTCAATAAAAATATCCGCTTCTTCCACCGGAATATCCATTCTCTCATAAAGCACCTGCACCAGCTTCCACGCCACTACTGCTCCGCAGATTCCTTTGCAGGGATACGGACAATCCGCCTGCTTGGGATTTACAATGGCATCCGCATTGCTCCGTAGAAATTCCTTTCCTTGTTCTGTATTACGATAAGGAATCTCATGGTGGTCTGTTACCACAATGGTCATTCCTTTTTCCTTTGCAAAATTAATCTCGTTGATTGCAGCAATTCCATTGTCACAGGTAATCAAAAGTTCTTTTCCATCGGACAATGCCTGCTCGATTAAATGCTCATTGATTCCATAACCATCTTTCATCCGGTCCGGGATTGCAGCATCCACATTGCCGCCGCACCGGCGGATTCCATCTAATAAAATATAGGTTGCATTGACACCATCAATATCATAATCACCAATGATACGCATGGCCTTTTTCTCTGCAATGCCCTCTGCAATAATTTCTGCAGCTTTATCCACATCCTTTAATAAATGAGGATTATGTAATGCCTCTTTTCCACCATACAAATATTCTGTAATTTCTTTTTCATCTATTATATCCCGGTTTCTTATAATCCGGGCAATCAGTGGGTCAATTCCATATTTCTTTGCCATTTCCATGAAATTGCCGCCTTTTCTGATTTCAATCCATTTCTCCATGAAGCTTTCTCTGCCTTATCTATTCATATTCCACATTTATGAGCACCAGTCCCTTTGCTGCTGCCACTGGTCCTGCCAGACTGCGGTTTCTGCCCTCTAATATTTCTTTCATCTCACGAACTTCCCGCTTTCCCGTTCCAACTTCTAACAGTGTTCCGGTAAGGATTCGCACCATGTTCTGTAAAAATCCATTTCCGGTAAAAAAAATGTCAAGTTCATCCTTTTTCTCTTCTATCCGAATCTCATAAATCGTCCGTACTGCCGATTTTTTGAAATGACGGTTGCCGCAAAAAGAAGTAAAATCGTGGGTTCCAAGCAGCACTTCCGCCGCTGCCTTCATTTTGTTAATATTCAGGTTTTCTGCCACCGGTGTTACATATTTTCTCCGGAATACATCCGGCTTCTCCCCTAAGAAAATGCGGTAGCAATAAGTCTTTTTTACTGCGTTTAATCTGCTGTGAAACCGAAGCGGTACTTCGGATACCTCTAATACCACAATATCCTCCGGCAGATACTGGTTACAGTACCGCTTTATCTCTTCCGGTTCATATGCACTCTGAAGTTTAAAATTTGCCACCTGTCCCATGGCATGCACGCCCGCATCCGTTCTTCCGGAGCCATGTATCTCTATTTCTTCTCCTGTCATTTTCTCCAATACCGACTGCAGCTTTCCCTGAATGGTCTGCTCTGTATTTCCCTGAACCTGCCATCCGCTGTATCTGCTGCCATCGTATTGCAATATCATTTTATAATTTATCATGTTTTCTCTCCATTCATTCTGCAACAGTATAACACGTTTTCCCGCTTTCCGGCATATACTTTATGGAATAAATATCATGAGGTTTCCATATGTCAAACCTTTCTTATATGCAAAAAGCCACGGACAGAGGACTACTGCAGATTCATGTCACCACAGAGCGTGGCTTTTTCCCCATTAAAGATGCCTCCATCCGTCTTTCCTATACGGGAAATCCTACTGAAATTATTGAAGAACTATCAACTGACATTTCCGGTCAGACTGCAGCAGTTGAACTGCCGGCTCCCCCTTTAGAATATAGTATGGAGCCTTCTGAATTCCAGCCTTACTCGGAATATACCATTCAGGTAAATGCGTCCGGCTACCGTCCCATCAATATTTCCGGTATCTCCGTTCTGCCGGATAAAACTTCCATCCAAAATGTCCGGATGGAAACTGCCACCGTGGAAAATCCACTGGAACGAAATATTGTTATAACCGCCAACACTCTCTATGGGAATTTTCCGCCGAAAATCCCAGAGGATGAAATCAAGCCGATGACAGAAAGCGGCGAGATTGTCTTAAGCCGTGTTGTCATCCCGGAATATGTCATTGTCCATGACGGCCCGCCAAGTGATTCTTCCGCCAACGACTACTATGTCCGTTACCGGGATTACATCAAAAATGTTGCCTCCAGCGAAATCTATGCTACCTGGCCGGATGCTGCTCTCCGTGCAAATATTTTAGCGATTATGTCCTTTACCCTGAACCGGGTGTATACGGAGTGGTACCGGAACAAAGGCTATGATTTTACCATTACTTCTTCCACCGCCTTTGACCACAAATTTGTCTACGGCAGAAATATTTTTTCCAATATTTCCAATATCGTCGATGAGATGTTTAACAGCTACCTTTCCCGCCCGAACGTCCGCCAGCCGATTCTGACCCAGTACTGTGACGGGCAGCGGGTAAGCTGCCCGAACTGGATGACTCAGTGGGGTTCGAAATACTTAGCCGACCAGGGATATTCCACCATTGAGATTCTGCGCTACTATTACGGCAGCAGTATGTATATCAACACGGCGGATGAAATCAGTGGTGTGCCTGCTTCCTGGCCGGGCAGCAACCTTGAGGTTGGTTCTACCGGGGATAAGGTGCGGATGCTGCAGGAGCAGCTGAACCGGATTGCACGTAACTACCCTGCGCTTCCGACTATTGCCGTGGATGGCATTTATGGTTCTGCAACCAAAGCTGCCGTAGAAAAATTCCAGTCCATCTTTGGGCTTCCGGTTACCGGAATTGTAGATTTCCGTACCTGGTACCGTATTTCCGAAATTTATGTGGCTGTTTCAAGAATTGCAGAATTATATCAATAAATTTCATAACTTAAACCTTTTCGGGAATTCTTTTTATCACAAATCCATAGTAATTATGAAAATACAATGCTATACTAAATTCATATTACGAATTTACTGGAGGGAAAAATAATGCATACATTTCAACCATATCCAATTGACCTTATGGAAATGAATCCATTTACTAAAATCGGCAAAGAATGGATGTTAATCACAGCAGGTGATGAGAAGAAAGCAAATACAATGACTGCAAGCTGGGGCGGTGTTGGTGTCCTCTGGGGCAAAAATGTTGTCTACATCTTTGTAAGAGATACACGCTATACCAAAGAATTTATTGATAATGGAGAGACATTTTCACTGACCTTTTTAGATGAGTCCAATAAAGGAGCTTTAAAATATCTTGGAGCTGTCTCCGGACGTGATGAAAATAAAATTGAAAATGCAAGAATGCATCTTGATTACTGCAAGGGCACACCTTATATTGACGAAGGAAATCTGGTATTTATCTGCCGTAAATTATCTGCTACAAAGATGACTCCGGACCAGTTTATTGATTCTTCTATCGAAAGCAGCTGGTATGCCGATGGCAACCTTCACACCATGTATGTAGGTGAAATCTTAGAAGTACTTGCCCGCTAAGCTACTTGCGTAAAATACCCGGCGGCGGTTCTTTTCAGACTCATCTAAAAAGGAACCACTGCCGGGCATTTTTTTACCATCATTTTACTTATGAATAATATCATAATGTGCCTGTACGGCAGCATCGATTTTTCTCTGATCTCCCGTTTCGATTGCTTCTGCAATCTGTACATGAAGCTTCCACATTTTTTCAAATTTCTCGGCATCTGCATTTTCCCAGCCTTTTCGGATACTTTCCTTATAAATTTCTGAAAATACCTGCATAATCGTAATCATGAAACGGTTGCCGGAACCTAATATTAATTTCTGATGGAACTCCCGGTCAATCTCATAGCTTCTCTGCTGGTCAGCATTCTGCATAGATTCTGCCAGTGCTTTTAACTCCGCAATATCCTGTTTACTCATATTTTTAGCTGCCAGAAGACCTATCGCATGTTCTAAAAGGCAGCGTGCCTCTGCAAGCTCATCCTTATCTACCTGCTGCAATAGCAGCATCATATTAATTACTTCTGAAAGGCTTTTTTCCATGTTGCAGCAGATATAATTGCCGGAGCCCTGCTGGCTTTCAATCAATCCGATATTCTCCATACTCTTTAATGCTTCCCGGATAGATGGACGTGACATACCAAGTGTTTCTGCCATTTCACGTTCTGTTGGCAGCTTGCTGCCTACCTGAAACTCCCCACTCCGTATTCCATCTTTTACGAATGCCATTACCCTCTTATACTCTCTGTCCTTCATCTGAATCTCCTTTCATCCCTTGCAAAATTATTGTATCATAAATACATCAATAAAAATTAGCAAATACAGTTGCTGCTGCTACTGTCAGAAGTCCTGCTACTGCAATGGCAAGGCTGCTCATTGCTCCTTCTACTTCTCCCATTTCCATGGCACGGGCGGTTCCGATTGCATGGGCGGAAGTACCGAGTGCCAGTCCCTTTGCCACCGGCTCTTCTATATGAAATACATGGCATACCACTTCTGCAATCATATTTCCCAAGACTCCGGTAATGATAATTACTGCCACCGTAATCGTTACGATTCCTCCAAGTTCTTCAGATACTCCCATTCCAATTGCTGTGGTAATGGATTTTGGCAGAAGGGTTACATATTCCTCATGATTCAGATGAAATATCACCGCAAAAAGAAGCACACTTCCCATACTTGCAATGACACCGGATATAATTCCTGCTACAATGGCACTTTTATGTTTCTTTAACAATTCCAGCTGCTCATACAACGGAACAGCAAGACATACCGTTGCCGGGGTTAAAAGATAGCTTAAATACTTTGCTCCTTCATAATAACTGTCATAGTCAATCCTGCCTACACTTAATACAACCATAACAAAAATAATAGAAATCAAAAGTGGATTAAACAGCGCCAGCTTTAATTTACGCTTTAACAGTGCTCCGATTTCATATCCAATGAGACTGATTACTACACCAAAGAAAAGGGTATCTCCTGCAAAATTATTCATTTTCTTCTTTCTCCCTTCCCTTTCGTATCACATTCTGTGTCACTCTTCCGGTCACGACCATAACAATAATCGTCGTAAGTACTGTAATGACAATCACCGGCACAATAGTCGGACGCAGAACGCTCCAGGAGTCCAGAAGTCCTACTGCTGCCGGAATAAACATCACCGGCATAATTTCAATTAAGAATACCGCAGTGTCCTTCACTTGTTCTATCTTAACGATACCCGTTACCAGAGCAAGCAGCATTAACACCAGTCCGTAAATGCTTGCAGGAACCGGTAATGGCAGCACCATATGCAGAATTTCTCCAGCAAAAGAAATTGCCAGAATTAAAAAAAACTGTCTAAAATACTTCATTTCTAAATCCTCCGATTGGTATTACCAATCAAAGAGTATAATACAAAAGAAGTAAAAAGACAAGTTTTATTTAATGATTTTTCAAAATTTTATTCATTTTCTAATTCTATAAAATCTGAATACTGTTTCCCTCTGTATGCTTTGCCGCTTTTTTCTTTTTTACCAGTTCGCCCGAAAATTCACTCATATTTCGAAAGGTATAATTCCTATTACTTATCATAGCAATAGAAAGTGTTACCAGTGGAAAATACTCTTCACCACCTTTCTTTTAAATATAATAATACTTAAGCTGTCTATAAAGAGCATTTTTCTAAGAATTAGAACCTGCAATTAACTCATCCAGAGTACCAAAATGGTAGCCCATTTCTTCCCACTTTGTAAGTAGTTCATCTAATATTTCACCATTGGTCTTTGAAGTATTGTGCAGCAGCACTATAGCTCCCGGATGAATACGTCCGGTGAGTTTTTCAAAGGCCTCTTCTTTTGTTGGCTGATTATCCGGGTCCCAGTCCACATAGGCAAGACTCCAGAAAAAAGTATAATAACCTAATTCTTTTGCCATTTTCAGATTTGATTCACTGTATTTCCCCTGAGGCGGCCGGTAAAATTTAACCATCTCCTTGTCTGTAATCTCTTCATAAAGTAACTTGACATCTTCAACTTCCTTTTGAAATGACGATACATCTGCAATTTCTGACATATCCGGATGATGATAAGTATGGTTTCCTACGGTATGACCTTCTTCCACCATTTTCCTTACCAGATCCGGGCTGGTCTCTAAGAAATGCCCTACTACAAAGAAGGTTGCCTTTACATCATGCTTTTTCAATGCTTCCAGTATCTTCTCCGTATTTCCATTCTCATAGCCGCAGTCAAAGGTCAGGTAAATCACCTTATCATCGCCATTACCAATAAAATATGTATTATATTTCCGCAATTCTTCCGGTGTGGCATTTCCGGTTGGCTGTGTCCCCGATTCACCAAATCCAAGTCCCCAGTTCTCTGTTGTAGATGCCACTGCATTTACTCCCAGTAAGCCGCCATTCTGCCAGCTTTTTACCAGCACTGCACTCCCACGGCCTGCGCAAAATACCAATGCCAGCATTACCGCCACTGCCAGTATCCTTTTCCATTTTTTCATAAAAAAAGCCTCATATACTCTTTCTAAAGTATATGAGACTTCTTTTATCTCATGCTTTTCATTTTAGTTCTTTCAGTCATTTACTCTACTGCCTTGAATGCTTCCTCTAAGTCTTCAATAATATCGTCGATATTTTCTGTTCCGATTGAAAGGCGGATGGTATTCGGTTTGATTCCCTGCTCTTCTAATTCTTCTGCACTAAGCTGGGAATGCGTGGTTGATGCTGGATGAATCACCAGAGATTTTACATCTGCAACATTTGCCAGTAAGGAGAAGATTTCCAGATTGTCGATGAAATCTTTTGCCTTTCTGTCATCACCTTTGATTTCAAAGGTAAAGATAGAACCGCCACCGTTCGGGAAGTATTTCTTATATAATTCCTGCTGCTTTGGATCTGTACTTACTGCAGGATGATTTACACGCTCCACCTGTGGATGGTTATTTAAGAACTCTACTACCTTCAATGCATTCTGTACATGACGTTCTACTCTTAAGGATAATGTCTCTAATCCCTGTAAGAAGATAAATGCATGGAACGGAGATAAAGTTGCTCCGGTATCACGAAGTAAGATTGCACGAATCTTGGTTACAAACGCTGCCGGTCCTACTGCCTTGGTAAAGCTGATGCCATGATAACTTGGGTTTGGCTCAGTTAAGGATGCAAATTTTCCACTTGCCTCCCAGTCAAATTTTCCGCTGTCTACGATAACTCCACCAATTGTTGTTCCGTGTCCACCAATGAATTTTGTTGCAGAATGTACCACGATGTCTGCGCCATACTCAATCGGACGAACCAGATAAGGTGTTGCAAAAGTGTTATCTACGACTAATGGAATCTTGTGTGCATGTGCTACTTTTGCGATGGCTTCAATATCAGCTACGTCTGAGTTAGGATTTCCTAATGTCTCAATATATAATGCTTTTGTATTGTCTTTGATTGCTGCTTCAAATGCTTCCGGCTCCGGCTCAACAAAGGTTGTTGTAATGCCGTACTGTGGAAGTGTATGCTCCAACAGGTTATAAGAACCACCATAGATATTCTTTGCAGCTACAATATGGTCACCATTCTGTGCAAGATTTTCAATCGTATAAGTAATTGCTGCTGCTCCGGATGCTACTGCCAACGCTGCAACTCCACCCTCTAATGCTGCAATTCTCTTCTCAAATACATCTTCTGTCGGATTCGTAAGTCTTCCATAAATATTTCCTGCATCTGCAAGACCAAATCTTGCTTCCGCATGGTCGCTGTTGCGGAATACATAGGATGATGTCTGATAAATAGGTACTGCTCTCGCATCTGTCACCGGATCCGGATTTTCCTGTCCTACATGTAACTGTAAAGTTTCAAATTTCAAATTACGTTCTGCTCTGCTTTTCTTTGTGCTCATCTTCTTTTTCTCCGTTCTGTTATTTATTTCTGTCACTCTGATGTTACATCAGATTTTTTCTATTCTACTGCAAATTACTCTGTAAATAAAGCTGTTGAATAATATCTGTCTCCATTGTCCGGTAATAAAGCTACAATTGTTTTTCCTTTATTTTCAGGTCTCTTTGCCAGTTCAATTGCTGCATAAGCTGCTGCTCCGGAAGAAATTCCTACTAATACGCCCTCTTTGTGTGCAATTTCTTTTGCCACACGGAAAGCATCTTCGTTCTCTACAGGAAATACCTCATCATATACTTTGGTGTTTAATACATCCGGTACGAATCCTGCACCGATACCCTGAATCTTATGTGCTCCACTCTTACCTTCGGATAATACCGGTGAAGATGCCGGCTCTACTGCTACAACTTTAACATCTGCTTTCTGCTCTTTTAAGTATTCACCGGTTCCTGTTACGGTTCCACCTGTACCAACTCCTGCTACGAAGATGTCTACTGCTCCGTCCGTATCTTTCCAGATTTCCGGTCCTGTTGTCTCTTTGTGTACTTTTGGATTCGCAGGGTTTACAAACTGTCCCGGGATAAAGCTGTTTGGAATCTCTTTTGCAAGTTCATCCGCTTTTGCAATTGCACCTTTCATTCCTTTGCTTGCTTCTGTCAGAACAATTTCTGCACCGTAAGCCTTTAAGATGTTTCTACGTTCAACACTCATGGATTCCGGCATAGTAAGAATGATACGGTACCCCTTGGCTGCCGCAAGTGCTGCAAGACCAATTCCTGTATTTCCGGATGTCGGCTCGATAATAACAGAACCTTCTTTTAACTGTCCTTTTGCTTCTGCATCTTCAATCATTGCTTTTGCGATACGGTCCTTTACGCTTCCTGCCGGATTGAAATATTCCAGTTTGAAAAGTAATTTTGCTTCTAAGTTATACGCCTTTTCTAAATTAATTGCCTCGATTAATGGTGTATTTCCAATCAGTCCTAATGTTCCTTTATAAATGTTTGCCATGATAATAATCTCCTTTTCCCTAAATTCATATATTTCCTATCTGTTTGATATGGATTAAGTATAATATAAAACGATGCGTACCAATTGTCAAGACTTTTTTCAAATAAATTATTTAAAATATTTTGTTTCATTGGTACACATCGACCTCGTCCATTTAAATGACATAATCGCTGCTGATATCCTGCTGCCATTCCATCAAATCCTCTAACGTATACCTGTCTACTACACTCTTAATCGCATCGTTTAATTCTTTCCAGATACGAAGTGTTACACATTCTGACTGACGCTCACAGGTGTTCACCTCATCCTCAAGACACGATACCGGTGCAAGACTTCCTTCTACCTGACGTAATATCATCCCTATCGTATATTCCTTCGGTGTCTTTGATAAACGATATCCTCCCTGGGGGCCTCTGATGCTCTTAACAAACCCTGCCCGTACCAGTGTAGAAATAATCTGTTCCAAGTATTTCATGGAAATATCCTGACGTTCCGCAACATCTTTAAGACGTACCGGTTCAACTTCATCATTCATTGCTATATCAAGAAGAAGTCGGACAGCATAACGTCCCTTTGTTGAAATCTTCATACTGTACCTCCATTTCTATTTGTCTATGGGTACAGTATATTCCTTTTTTCCTACTATGTCAATAGGGATATGTTTTTTTTAATATTCTTCCTCTTCTTCACCCTCAGAGATGTCGTTCTTCGGCTTCTTTAAGCCTTCAATGACAATGCCATTCTTCTCAGCATAATCCCAAAGTGCAGCATGAATACCTTCTTCTGCCAGAAGGGAACAATGCACTTTAACCGGTGGAAGTCCGTCTAATGCTTCCATTACTGCTTTATTGGTTACAAGTAATGCTTCCTGTACGGTCTTTCCCTTTACCAGTTCTGTTGCCATACTGCTGGTTGCAACTGCAGCACCACAGCCAAAGGTCTTAAACTTACAGTCCTGAATCACACCATTATCATCAATATCAAGATAGATTCGCATGATATCACCGCATTTTGCATTTCCTACTGTTCCTACTCCGCTGGCATTTTCAATCTCCCCTACATTTCTCGGATTCTGAAAATGATCCATAACTTTTTCACTATACATAATCGTTACTCCTTTTCTTCTCTATTACTGCTGGTTCTTTACAAAATCTTCGTATAACGGTGACATGCTGCGTAAATGTGCAACAATCTCTTTGATTGCATCTACCGTGGTGTCAATCTGCTCTTTGGTGGTATCTGCGCCTAAAGTCAGGCGGAGTGAACCATGTGCAATCTCATGTGGCAGACCAATTGCCAGCAATACATGAGACGGGTCTAAGGAACCGGAAGTACATGCTGAACCGGAGGATGCACAAATCCCCTTCATATCTAACATAATCAGCATGGATTCTCCCTCCACAAAACGGAAACATGCATTGACATTATTGGCAAGACGATGCTCTCTGTCTCCATTGATTTTCACATATGGGATTTCCTTTTCAAAACGGGAAATCATATAATCTCTCAATTCTCTTTCTCTTGCAGTACGCTCTTCCATGGAAGCAAATGCCAGTTCTGCAGCTTTACCGAAGCCTACGATTCCCGGTACATTTTCCGTTCCGGCTCTTCTCTTTCTCTCCTGTGCACCACCATGTACAAAGGAGCGGATTTTTACACCTTTTCTGATATAGAGGAAACCGATTCCCTTTGGTCCGTTTAATTTATGTCCACTGCTGCTTAACATATCAATATTCATTTCATCTACCTGGATTGGCTCCTGACCAAATGCCTGTACTGCATCAGTATGGAATAAAACTCCATGTGCCCTGGCAATTGCACCAATCTCTGCAATCGGCTCGATGGTGCCAATCTCATTGTTGGCAAACATAATAGAAATCAGAATGGTATCCGGACGGATTGCTGCTTCTACATCTGCCGGATTGATACGTCCATTCTCATCCACATCAAGATAAGTTACCTCAAAGCCCTGTCTTTCCAACCATTCACAGGTATGAAGAATTGCATGATGCTCAATCTTACTGGTGATGATATGTTTTCCTTTTTCTTTATAAGCTTCTGCTGTTGCTTTCAGTGCCCAGTTATCAGATTCACTTCCACCTGCCGTAAAATATATTTCTTCCGGTTTCGCACCGATTCCTGCTGCAATAATATCTCTGGCCCTTGTTACTGCCTTGCGGCTTTCCTCACCCAATGCATAAATGGTAGATGCATTTCCATAATACCGGGTAAAATAAGGAAGCATTGCCTCCACTACCCGCTCGTCCGTTCTTGTTGTTGCCGCATTGTCCAGATAGATTAATTCCATCGGTTTTCCTCCTTTATCAATTTGCTTTATCAGCTATTTTCGTCCTATTTCCAAGTAATTCAGTCGGAACTAAGAATAACACCTTAGGAATAGTATGTCAATCTTCTGCCTGGATTTATTCCTTTTGTTCTTTTATTTATCCAAGAGGGTTAAAAGGGGAAAGGGCAGCTTTCGCTGCCCTTTCCATCTATCCTCTTATTTCAGACGATATACATTATAAAAACTAAACTCTCCTGTTTGCAGTTTTGCTCTGCTTAGACTCTTTTACGTCTTCTGTAAAGTACAACTACCGCTGCTCCTGCAACGAATAACAATACTACCATGCATGCAATCGGAGTATTATCTCCTGTCTTAACCTGCTTCTCTGCTGTTACAACAGGTGTTGCATTCGGAGTTGTAGATGCTGCTGGTTTCATATCTGTATTGCTAAGTACAATAACATACTCAGATGCATGTGAGAATTTGAAATCAACGGTTCCGTCTGCATTTACCTTTACAGCCTGAACATATTCTAATGCTCCGGTCTTTTCATTATAATAGTAAAGGTTTGCATATTTTCCACTGTTCTCTGCACCAACGTTGACACGAAGTGTAGCATCAAATCCAAATGCTCCGTCATGTGCCAGTGAAAGTTCAATGGTCTTGTTGTCTCCAGCTAATGCTTTAATCTTATCAGCCGGAATGCTGCTCTTACCTACGGTTACACCGAGGTCTATTGCATCTTTTAATTTACTTACAATGTTCTTTCCGTTTACAATCCAGCTTACGTTGTCGTTCAGCTTGAAGGTAATGGTAATATCTTTTCCAATCATGCCATTGAATACTTCTGCCGGAACTTTTGTGGTATCTGGCATTGTAACATTAATCTTTGCTGTATCTCCCACAGCATCAATGGTATCAATTACTTCCTGGAAATCTTTACCCGGAACAGTAATGTCAAGATTAATCTTTTTATCTGCTCTCAGCACTACAGTACCGCCATCTTTTGCTGCCGGAATGGTAACTGTTACTGTCTTATCAGAAGAAACAGTATATGTTTTACCATCATAAAGATTTACAACTGTATTTCCTGCATTTGCATTAACCGGAACTTTTACTTCTTTTGCGGTATCCTTGATATTCATACCAACATATAAGGTTGTTCCTCCATAGGATCTTGAAACTACATCATAGCCTTCCTCATCAGAACTTGCCACAACCTTTCTGCTTCCTCTTGCAAATACATCTGTGTATGCATTACGGATACTCAGCAAATTCTTATAATGCTGATAAGTTACATTGTCCTCTGTTGCCAGAGAGAAATCCATGTCATATCTATTAGTCTGGTATGGATAATTATTTAATCCGCTTAAACCAACTTCTTCACCATAATAGATCACCGGAATACCCTTTGCAGTAAGCTGTAAGGTAGCTGCAACTAACGCTGCTGATGTTGCCTCATCCTCGGTATATCCTTTTCCGTTCATTAAGGACGCCTTAAATCCATCTTCATCATGACTGCTTAAGAACTGACCTGTCATGTATGCGTTATTAAGTGCTGTATTTCTGGAAGAAAGGAAGCTTTCTACAGAAGAAATATTACCACTGACAAAGCTTGTTGCCTGGTCATTAAAATCGAAATCAAGGTCTGCATCCATCTGACCGGTACCTAAGGTACTACCATTTGACGCATATCCTGCGCCATAATATTCTCCAATCATCTTGAAGGATGGATTTACTTCTGTTGTAGAATTTTTAAGTGCTGCCCATGTTGTACTATCAACATGCTTTACTGTATCTACACGGAAATAGTCAACACCATAATCCTTCATCCATGATGTCTGCCATTCTACTAATTTTGCCCTGACATCTGCATTTTCTGTTGCAAAATCCGGCAAGCCAGACTGCCATGATTTAATATCGCCTTCACTGACGCTCTTATCCCTAAGCATATCAGCAAATGTTGATTCTGTACCATATCCAGCATGGTTTACAACAATATCAACCATAATACGCATGCCACGTTTATGTGCTTCGCTAATCATAGTTTCAAATTCTTCTGTTGTACCAAGTGTCGGATTCAATTTTGTAAAATCACTTGCCCAGTATCCATGGTATGCTGCATTATAAGGAACATCTTCTGAACCCTCATCTGTTACAGCTACACCTTTCACATTCTCTACAATTGGTGTAATCCAGATTGTATTTACACCTAAATCCTGTAAGTAATCTAACTTGGCTGTTACACCTGCAAAATCTCCACCATGATACAGTCCCGGATTGTCTCCGTATGTATCTGCACCACTTGCTGTATTGTTAGATTCATTGCCATCAAAGAAGCGGTCTGTCACCATAAAGTAGACAACAGATTCATCCCAATCGAAATCATTTTTGTTTTCCTTCACACGGTCTGTGATTTCAACATCCACTGTAGTACTGAATTTATTACCGTACTGGTCTGTTACAGTAATTGGTAATGTCTTAATTCCTAATGTTGTATCTGTTGTTGCAGAAATGGTAACTGCCTGCAGTTCCGGTTCAATCGGCATTGCACTGCTTCCACCAAGAGAAGAAACATCAATACTTGCACTTGCTACTTCAAGTTTCTGAGTGTCTGTATCAGCCTGTTCAACCTTAAACTTAACAACATCATTTTCATTGTAGTTAAAGGATTTATTCATAACTTCTGCTATAACTGTTGCATTTAATTTATAGTATTCAAAATATGAGTAATCTGCTTTCTTGTACTCTTCACTGTTTGAATTGAATGCATCTACAACATAAGTTCCATTTGCTTTGTAACGATAATGTGTTTTACCATCTGTCAAGCCGCTCTTTACATACTCAAAACGCTTTGTTGTATCATTGTATGTCATTGGATACTCTGTTCCGTCTACATCAACAGATACTGTCATATCCTTTAAGGTGCCATCTACAAATGCAGCATCATCACGATAGTAATATGATACCTGTTGATTTTCTGCATCTACTTCATAGCCAGTATTATATGGCATAGCAATTTCCGGCTCACTGCCGGCTTTCATGCTGGCATAGATAACCTTCTGGTCAGAAGGGAATGTAACGGAATGGTCTCCACCATCTTTAATCCATGGGTCACCTGTTGAATCTAATGCAATACAAAAATCAACCTTTGTGCAGGATGGTTTTGCAGGAATCGTTACTGTCCATTTATCTCCACCTACGTATGTAAAATCGATTAATGCTGAAGCATATCCTGATGACCATGTATAGAACTGTGGTGTAATTCCTTTTTCTTTTAATCCCGGATTCTCATAATCCAATACAAGGTATCTCTTTTCCGTTGGTACGATTACAGGTTTCTCATGAACCGGATCTGAACCATCCACATAATATAATACCTCATTCTCATCACCGCTTATTGTAAAAGAACGGTCTGCGGTATCAGAGCCGCCATCCCATCCCTGTGTTATGTCATAACGTGCCTTTAATCCTACTGTTTTTCCTACATTACTGCCGGCAACTGTAATGGTCTTTTTAAACCATGTCACATTATTTGCAGCATCATATTCTGTTTCATCAAAAACATATGATCCATTTAATCCGGCATTCCACATCCACATATCAACTTTTCCCATGTCTGTGTCTGTTGATAAATCTTCATTGTAATAATACATTGTAAATGTATGGTCTGGAACCGGCGCCTCCCAGCTGTCCGGTGCTGTTTTATATACGGTTGTATCACCACCACTTTTGGTTCCGGTAACCCAGAGTTCAGTACTTGTTGATGTTACAGAAACATCAATATTATCCGTCTGTGCCCCACTGTTATTATTAAAAATACAGCTGAAATTCTGTTTTACATCCTGTGTATATACTACATCATACCATCCGGAATGGTCAGCATTTTCTGAAATCTGTCCGCCCGGCCATTCTTTTCCAACACCTGCTCCTGTTGCAGAGGCATCTGCTCCCCACATATGATTGTAAATAGTGCTTCCCATTCCTGAAGCAAGATAATGAATGGTTGTAACATATTTCCAATCAGCAGGTTTTGTCTCTGACAAAGAACCATCAAACCAGTACTCTGCTTCTGCCTTTCCTTTTGTAGAAAGCGTTACTTCATCTAACTGTTTTCCATGTCCATCATCATTTAAAATGAGATTATAATCTGTACTGTTATCTAATGTCAGATGCATTGTATACCAGCCTTCATGACCTTCTGCTGCAGTCATGGTTTTTCCCGGCCATTCACCTGCCGGCTTATTGGTCTCCTTATATACATATGCCGCAACATCATTGCCTAATGTGCTCTTATAATTAATAGTCAGATCACATTCTGTTGGTACAGACTCTGGAACCAATGTTTCATTCTTTGAAGCATCCTTATACCACTGATATTTTCCATTATCATCCAATAAACAATAGATGCTAGTATCAGAAGTAAAAGTCTTAATCTGCTCAATTGCAGCTCCTTCTGTCTTTATCTCCGGTGCAGCCTTCTCAGTAGAACCTGCATCAACAAACTGAAAACCTGTCCACTCACTGCTCTGTACATCTACATAATAGAGTCCAGAACTTTCCTCATATGCAAGCTTTGGTTTTTCCTGATCCCCCCATTGTGAAATGGTGGCATTTCCTGCGCCCTGGTTATCTACCGTAGCACCGGCAGCCCAGACATTGACAACCGGTGTATTCCATGTACTTGGTTTGTCCAGGTACAACCGGATTGTCGGGCTCGCAGCATATGCAGTGGTTGCACCACCGATTGCCGGAACCATGGTCACAATCATAGCAAGTGCAAGTACCATACTAAAGATACGGCTTACAATGCCATGTTTCCTGTGAAAGCGTTCTTTTAACTTTCTCATCTTTCCCTCTCCTTTTCATCGTTTTATTTTATATTTCCCTGCGATTACGTTTTCCCTCCGATTACGTTTTCCCTCCGATTACGTTTTCGCAGTTTTTCGATAATTAATTATATTCTATTTTTTTTACTTTCGCTATCCGCAAATAAACTAAAAAAGAAATTCTTTTTTGTGCATTTTAACTAATTTCTGTCTTGAAGCTCATTTTTACAATTCATTTTACACAATTTCCGCATGATAATTTTTTCGAAAAAAGGACAGCACCGATTGGTACTGTCCCATATAATTTACATAATTAAATTTTCATAGTTCCGCAAAACCTGGCAGCTAATTCTGGTAGTCCATATGTGCAATGACCATCATGGCAATCTTAAAAGTCATGGCATCCTCGAATTTGCGGATATCAAGTCCAATCATCTTTTCCAGACGTTCTAAACGGTATACCAGCGTATTCCGGTGGATGTATAGCTGCCTTGCTGTTTCTGAAATATTCAGGCTGTTTTCAAAAAATTTCTGGATTGTCACCATCGTTTCATCATCTAAATCAATATTCCGCTCACCAAAAATCTCTTTGATAAACATTTCGCAAAGGCTCATCGGAAGCTGGTAAATCAGTCTGCCGATGCCAAGCTTTCCGTAGGAAATGGTTTCCTCTTCTACATTAAAGATTCTTCCTACTTCCAGTGCCATCTTGGCTTCCTGATAAGATTTGGCAATATCCTGCAGGGTATTTACCGTATTACCATAACCCACACGGACACGCACCATTGCTTCTGCATGCAGATTGTCTACAATTGTTTTCGCCAGATGCAATGCATCCTCTTCTGTTTTCAAATCTGTTGCATCCTTAATCAGGATAATGTTCTGCTCGTCTAACTCTGTTACAAAATCCCGGTTGCGGTCTGCAAAAAGATTCTTCACCATTTCTACAATAACAGAATCTTTTCTGCCATCCACTTCTATGACATAAACCAGACGCTTTGCCTGCTCAATATGCAGCTTCTTTGCCTTATTATACATATCTACAACCAGCATATTTCCAAGAAGGATATTCTGCATAAAGTTATTCTTATCCGACTGTTCCCGGTTGGAGGCAATCAGATTCCGAATCTGGCATACGGCAAGTCTTCCCACCATATATGCTTCATCATTAGTGGAACGCGCCAGAAGAATATATTCTACTTCCTGTTCTGCAATTACTTTAAAGAAATGAAAGCCCGACAACATCTGGCTTTCTGCCATGGATGCTGCAAAATTCACAACCTCTGCATGCATATCTGTTTCAATCTGAAATGTTGCTGCAACCTGCTTCCCGTTTTCGTCATAAAGGGCAAGTCCGATTTTGGATATATCACTGATTTCTTCTAATGTTGTCTGTAGTTTATGATTTGAAAGCATTCTGCGCACTCCTTACTTATATATAATGTGAGAAAAGACTTTTACTGAGAACAAAGAATGTGCCTTGGCACATTCTCGCGCCTGCGGCGGTCGCTTGCGACA
>ENA-OPSQ01000353-OPSQ01000353.1-human-gut-metagenome-genome-assembly--contig:-NODE-353-length-42541-cov-19.545333_pt1 | contig 42541 bp, 21 predicted proteins | sample MGYA00241456_ERZ501904 | MGnify/ENA primary metagenome ERZ501904 (study PRJEB25962, sample SAMEA2042452) | human gut metagenome | biome: human gut; feature: human-associated habitat; material: faeces...
GATGGCAGCGCGTGTATCCCAGGTGGTAGGATTGAAAGACAACCCGTCCAACTACTTGCTGATGCAGGCGATGGGGCCGAACGTAGCAGGGGTTATCGGCACTGCCGTAGCAGCAGGCACCATGCTGGCACAGTTCGGAGGCTGATCAGTATAACTGATTCGTCTGGTTGAATTAAAACGAAAACGCTCCTTTACGGGGGCGTTTTTTGCTGTGTAAATTTTGAAAAGGAATTGGGAAATGGGACGGTTGGAGTGACGGGGCGCCGATTCTTTCGTCCTCAAGGCTTTAGCGTGACAGCTCGTTTGCTGATGCTTTGGATGATTGGCGGAAGCTGGAAATCAGCTAATAAAAAAAACAGAAAAGATTCACTTTTCCGTAAAATGTTATTTAGGGTGGAGGTAAAAATGCTTTGTGAGAAGAACGGGAAGCGGGACAGTGACACAGAGCGAAGAATCTATTACACCGATGACGTCTTACCGTCTTCCCTCATTACGGGTAATAGATCCTTCACATTCGTTCAGGATGACGCCTTACCAATTTTCCTCACCACAGGTATAGATCCTTAGCATTCGCTTTGGATGACGCCTTACGTTCTCCGTCATCATGACGTTTTCCGTTCCCCATCGTTAGTGACGTGCTTTCCCAAAATCGTCATTCAGAACGGAGGCAAGAATGCTGTGTGGAAAAGACAGGAAACGGGACAGTGACACAGAGTGAAGAATCTATGACGCTGGGGACAGCTTACGGCTTTTCTCACCACGGTAACAGATCCTTCACATTCGTTCAGGATGACGCCTTACCAATTTTCCTCACCACAGGTATAGATCCTTAGCATTCGCTTTGGATGACGCCTTACGTTCTCCGTCATCATGACGTTTTCTGTTCCCCATCGTTAGTGACGTGCTTTCCCAAAATCGTCATTCAGAACGGAGGTAAGAATGCTGTGTGGAAAAGACGGGAAACGGGACAGTGGCACAGAGTGAAGAATCTATGAGTCTGATGATATTTTACTGGCTTTCCTTACCACGGTAACAGATCCTTCGCTGCCGCTCTTAGCTTCTAGCTGCTAATTGCTAGCTGCTAATAGCGATTGACTATCTGAATTCGATAAATCGACTGCCTATACGGAACAGTTATTCCTGCTTTGATTTTGCAAGGATGACAGGCAAGGAGAGGTTCATAAATACAGATACTGTTCTCTGCATAGCCCTGATGACACTAAGCGGTATACCCGTCAGGAACGATATTCAAGGCGGGCGGTGATTAACCGATATTTTGCCGGGGATTCCGTTTTTGATTATTAAATCGATTTTTATTCATATAAAAATATCATATAAGTGCCATGAAGGCGTATAGATAAAATATTGCAATTTGAAGAAAGATAAAATATCATATAGATAAAAGTGAATATGATATAGATTCTCATATTTATTTTTATCTATTAATGAAAGGATGTGCTTTATGCAGGAAGGGATCAATAATTTATTTGCAGGTGCTGTTTTTCTGGCCGGTGTGCTGTCCTTCTTTTCGCCCTGTGTATTTCCGCTTCTGCCGGTTTACTTGGGAAAGCTGGCGGAGGATCCCGGGACGAGGTCGTTTTCTTTTTTCGGACTGAAGGTATATGTATCTCCGCTGGTAAAAACTGTTTTCTTTATTACGGGACTATCGACGGTGTTTTTCAGTCTCGGGTTTGGAACCGGTTTTTTCAGCCACATTTTTTATCATCCCTATACGCCGTATGTCATGGGTGGTATCGTCATACTTCTTGGGCTGCATCAGATGGAGCTGATTAATATTAATTTTCTCCAGCGGCAGAAGAAGATCGAGCTGGACGGGAAGCGTCAAGGCGGTATTCTCGGCGCGTTTCTTCTGGGGCTGACTTTCAGCTTCGGCTGGACGCCCTGTGTGGGACCTGTGCTGGGGGCGGTGCTTGCTGTGGTGGCTTCTGAAAATGGAAGCGCTCTGTATGGCGGTCTTTTGATGGCGGTGTACGCTGCGGGGATGGCGGTCCCTTTCCTGATTCTGGCAGTGGCATCTTCCTGGCTTTTGAAGTACAGCAGTCACGTGAAGCGCCATATGGTCTTGCTGAAAAAGATTGGCGGCGTGCTGATCATTCTTATGGGGATCCTGCTTATGCTTGGCAAGCTGGATATGTTGGCGGCAGTTATTTCTTGAAATATTTCACAGATTTGTAAACAGGAGGTTTATCATGATGAAAATTTCTTATAAAAAGTTTGGAGCGTTTGCGGCAACAGCCGTTTTGGCAGGGATTCTGGCGGGATGCGGATCCGGTATGAATGCGGATGCAAATGACATGGCCCGCCCCGCGGCGATGCAGCAGGAAAAGGCAGCTGGCCGTACACAGAATTTTATGGATGCAAAGGATGCGGATTTCATGCTGACCGATGTAAATGGAAAGGAACACAGGCTTTCCGATTACAGGGGGAAAAAGGTGTATATCAAGTTCTGGGCTTCCTGGTGTTCTGTATGTATGGCTACGCTGGCTGATACGGATATGCTGGCGGGAAGCGACGATAAGGATTTTGTCGTTCTTTCCGTTGTGGCGCCCGGATTTGGCGGTGAAATGAAAAAAGAGGATTTCGTAAAATGGTATAAAGGTCTTGGCTATAATAATCTCCCCGTGCTTCTTGACGAAGGCGGCGCGGTGACAAAGAAATACGGTATTCGTTTCTATCCGTCGGCGGCTCTGATTGATACAGAAGGAAATGTGAAGATGCTCCGTCCGGGACATATGAACAAAGAATCGCTTGCCATGGAGATGAAGGGGATTTCGTAAAGGAGGATTATGATGAGAACGGCAGGAATTTTAGGAGGTCTTGCGATCATTGCGGCAGCCGGTTTCGGCTGGTATTCGATGGCAATGACTCCATCTTCGGGCAGCGGGGAAAAAGCGCCTGTGGGGGTAAGCCTTGAAGAAAGTATGAAGAAAGAAATGGCGGTGGAAACGGTGAATAAGGAAAATTTACGGGATATGTACCTGGCGGGAGGCTGTTTCTGGGGACTGGAGGAATATTTTTCCCGTGTGGACGGTGTAGCGGACGTGGTTTCCGGTTATGCCAACGGGAAAACGGACAAAACGGATTACGAACATATAGGGCAGACAGATCACGCGGAAACGGTTCATATTTCTTATGATGCTTCCAAAGTTTCCTACAGGGATCTGCTGCTTTACTACCTCCGGGTGGTGGATCCTACAAGTGTGAACCGTCAGGGAAATGACCGCGGACGCCAGTATCGGACGGGCATTTATTACACCACTGATGAAGAAGGGGCGGTGGCCCGGGAAGTACTTGATGAAAAGCAGAAAACACTTTCCGGTAAAATCGCTATCGAGGTGGAACCGCTCCGTCATTTTGTGCCGGCGGAAGAGTACCATCAGGATTATTTAAAGAAGAACCCCGGCGGTTACTGCCATATCGATGTAAGCAGGGCGGCGGATCCCGTGATTGACGGTTCCCTGTACCCGAAGCCTGACGAGGAAACCCTCCGCAGCCTTTTAACGGCAGATCAATATGCTGTCACGCAGGAAGGTATGACGGAAAGAGCTTTTTCCAATGAATATTTCGATAAATTTGATCGCGGCATTTATGTAGATGTGGCGACGGGAGAGCCGCTTTTTTCCTCCCGTGACAAGTTCGAGTCGGGCTGCGGCTGGCCGAGTTTCACGAAACCGATTTCTGCCGATGTGGTAAATTACAAAGAAGACCTGAGCTATAATATGCGGCGTACAGAAGTGCGGAGCCGTATGGGAGAATCCCATTTGGGGCATGTGTTTGATGACGGGCCCCGGGACAGAGGCGGTCTCCGGTACTGCATCAACAGCTTGGCGATCCGGTTCATTCCCGAAGCGGATATGGAAAAAGAAGGCTATGGTTATTTGTCCGGCGTTTTATAATTTTAAGAAATATTTTTGACTAAACCGTGCCTTGCGGTATAATATATAAACTGGTAAAGCAGTTATACTTAAAAGGCAGGGTAAAAATATGCAGATGATCGATTTGTCCGGCGTCAAGGACTTCAATGCCGCTCGTTTTCTCATTTATTGGCTGGTAGCGACAGTCATTGCCATTCTCGTGGCATACAATATCGACCCTCAGAAAAAGCTGGTCTGGTTCAGACAGCGCAGTGACAACGGGTTCATGGTCCGCCGCGGCTGGTTTGGAAATTTCAGCCTGCTCGGCGTTCCCCGTTCCAAGATGGGCTTTGCCATTACGGCAGGTATTTTCATCGGAGCGGGTATTGTGTGGGCGCTGCTTATCTTTATGATTCTTCCGGTACTCGGCTATCATGTGTAAGCCTTGTTTTTCCTTATTAAGTAAATATGTTTTCTGCGTATGGCACAGGGGCAGGAAATAGTATTGGACCTGGTATTTTCCGGGTCCGTTTTTTGTAAGGCTGTTTATTTGCGGGGAGAGATTTATGACAAATACGGAAGCAATTTTTAAGGAACTTTTTGCAGGGGTTATGGAGATGTCGGATCCCGCTGTCTGGACTATGTTCGCCATCGGCGGAATTCTGATCTGGCTCGGAGTAAAAAAGGATTATGAGCCGGTGCTCCTCTTTCCTATGGGGGTGGGCTGTATATTGGCAAATATACCGGGGCATTTTGCCGTTATCCCGGCAGGAGGCGGGGAGCCGGGCTTTTTGCAGGTTCTTTATGAAGCGGGAATTGCCAATGAGCTGTTTCCTGTCATGATTTTTGTGGCGGTAGGCGCGATGTGTGATTTTACGCCGCTTATCCGCCAGCCTTATGTCATGCTTTTTGCGGCAGCGGCCCATTTAGGTATTTTTGCAGCGGCGCTTCTGGCATCAGCTTTTGGATTTCCTTTCAACCAGGCGGCGGCGATTGGCATCATCGGCGCGGCGGACGGTCCGACGACGATTTTTGTGGCACAGAAATTTGCTGCAGAACTTCTGGCGCCTCTCACGGTGACGGCATTCTGCTATATGTCCCTTGTCCCGATTATCCAGCCGCCTATTATCAGACTGCTGACGACAAAGCGTGAAAGACGTATCCGTATGGCATATAAAGAAGAAAAGCCCGTGTCCTGGATGGCACGTTTCCTTTTTCCTTTCATGGTGGTGTTTTTTGCAGGTATTCTGGCTCCTATTTCCGTACCGCTCATTGGCGCGCTCATGTTCGGCAATATGCTGAAAGTATCGGGCGTTGTGGATTCTCTGGCAAGTACGGCACAGAATGAACTCGCCAATCTGGTGACGCTCTTTCTCGGCATTACGGTAGGCGCTACGATGACGGCGGAAAATATCCTGACATTTGATGTCCTGAAAATCCTTATCCTTGGTGCGGCGGCGTTCGTTTTCGATACGGTGGGCGGCGTGCTTTTTGCAAAGTTGGCAAATCTCTTCCTGAAACAAAAGCTGAATCCCATGATCGGAGCCTGTGGCATTTCCGCGTTCCCCATGTCGGGGCGCGTTGTTGCCAAGATGGCTTTGAAAGAAGATCCTTCCAATTTCATCATCCAGCACGCCATGGGCGTCAATGTGGCGGGACAGGTTGTTTCCGTCGTCGCCGGCGGCCTTGTGCTTGCTCTTATTCCCGTTTTGTCATAAAGGAGGAACTATGTCAAGTTTGGACGCTTCCGTTTATCTTCTGGTTATCGCATATCCCCTGCTTTTCGTAGTGATGGCTGTTTTTATGGGACTGACGTACTTCCTGCGCAGGGTATTTCCCGGAGACTGAAGAAGCGGGATTTCCTTCCGGCCGCGGTTTGCGGGGAGGGAGAAAAAGTTTTATACTGTACCTATGTGAAAATAATTCTCTTTTAGGAGGCAGAAATGAAAGAAACATACAGCAGAAGCAAATCCGTTTGGCAGCGGATGAATGCCCGTGAGCGCAAGGCCGCCATGGCATACGGTGAAAAATACAAGGCGTTCCTTGATACGGCACGCACGGAAAGACTGGCGGCAGCGGAAATTATCCGCCGTGCGGAAGAAAAGGGATTTAAACCTGTCTATACCATGAAGTCGCTCAAAGCGGGAGACAAGGTATATTGGAACCAGAAAGATAAATCCGTTATTTTAGCGGTGATTGGGAAAGAACCCGTCCATGAAGGCATCAAAATCGTAGGATCCCATATTGATTCGCCCCGTCTGGATCTGAAAGCCAATCCGGTTCATGAACAGGACGGCATTGTGTACTTCCGTACCCACTACTACGGCGGGATTAAGAAATACCAGTGGACCTGCATTCCGCTGGCGCTCATCGGCGTGGTATTCACGAAAGACGGTAAAAAAGTGGATATCAATATCGGACTGAAAGACAGCGATCCCGTTTTCTATGTATCCGACCTGCTTATCCATATGGCACAAGACCAGATGAAAAAGACTCTGGCGGAAGGGATTACCGGAGAACAGCTCCAGGCTGTCGCGGGTACTCATTCTGAAGAAGGGCAGACACCGAAAGACGCCATCATGACGCTTTTGAAAAAGGAATACGGAATTGAAGAGGAAGACTTCGCCGCCGCTGAATTGGAACTTGTTCCCGCCACAAAGAGCCGCGACGTCGGATTCGACCGTTCCCTCATTGCTTCTTACGGACAGGACGACCGCGTATGTTCCTACGCGAATCTGGAAGCCATCCTGGACGCGAAACCCGGTGTGAAGACCCAGGCCGCTCTTCTTACGGATAAGGAAGAAATCGGATCTTATGGAAATACGGGAATGGAATCTTCCTATTTTGTGAAATTTGTGATGAAACTCCTTGCGCTGCAGGGACAGGGAAGTCTTCTTGATTTCTATGAAACCATGGAAAACAGCGAGATGCTTTCTGCCGATGTGAATTCCTGTCTTGATCCCATGTTCCCGGAAGTTTCTGAAAAAGATAACGCTTCTTTCTTAGGATACGGGATTAACCTGACCAAGTACGGCGGTTCCCGCGGCAAGTCAGGCAGCAATGATGCCAATGCGGAATTTTTGCAGAAGGTCAGAAAAATCTTTAATGATGCCGGTGTATGCTGGCAAATCGGCGAGCTGGGAAAAGTCGACCAGGGCGGCGGCGGAACAATTGCTTTCATGATGGCGAACTGGGGTGCGGAAGTGGTGGACTGCGGCACGTCCATGCTGTCCATGCACGCTCCCTGCGACCTGCTGTCCAAAGCGGACGCTTACGAAACGTACCTGGCGTACAAGGCATTCTTTGAAAGCAGGTAAGGAAAAGAGGGAATCATCGTCTCGAAAGGGGCGGTGATTTTTTCGTGGGAAAAAATATAATAGAGTCGTGATGAAAAAATGGATGTCATTGAAAAGTGAGGATTTAATGAACATCATCGGAAATACTTATACATGATGGTTAATTATTAATCTACAATGGAAAATGTAAATGTGTGGAAGATGTGGTTGTAAGGCATTGTATGATTTGATAATGGATATAGGGGGGAGATAAATGCATTAAAGTTTAGCATTTACTGCAAGGGTCAAAATGAAAAAACATTTTTATCTCCATATCTTTTAATATAGAAACATATGCGTATATATGGAAGAAGACGGTTATATCTTATCGGAAGTGCTATAATGAGGAAGCACTATGAGTTATATGTCAGGCAGGTGGCTTATGAAGAAAAAGATTTTGATAGCGGTGTTGGTGTTGGGAATAGCTTTTTCAAATGTAACAATAGGGACGGCGGGTAAAGATATGCCTGCGGGGGGAGATACTTTTTCTGTACAGGAAAAGTTGCCTGTAAAATTTACACAATATTTTTCAGATAGGGCAGGAAAAGATGCAGAGGCAGCATCAGAAAAAAATGTTATTCCTACAGGGGCGGCAGATGAATTAGTGTATAGGCGTCCGGGGAATGAAGGAATTTATATGCTTCGGGGATTGGTAGCAATAAATCAGCATAAATATAAGCAGGCAATTAAGGATTATACTAAAGCTATAGAATTGAATCCTGATTCCGCACTGGCTTATTATGCAAGGGCGACCGCATATAGTTTGGAAGAGGATTTTTATGCAGCAGAACAGGATTACAATAAAGCGTTGAAAAAGAATCCTGAACCGGAAATGAGGGGGCATATCTTATTGGGGCGAGGGGTTGCTTATGTGCAACTCGGGGAGACAGAATCTTGTCTTAATGATTTTGATGAAGCGTTGAAGTATCTAAAAGGAGAAGAAAAGGGAAAGGTCTATAGCAAAAGAGGACTTGCGTATCTGCTTCTTGGCGAGATGGATAAGAGTTATGTTGATTTTGAGAAGGCATTATCTATTAACACCAAGGATGTAATAGCGCTTATATCGATTGCTGATCTGCAGTGGTTGCATTACCATGCACCGGAAAAAGCATTACCTTTTCTTGACAGGGCGGTGGCAGCGGATTCATCTAATCTTCTTGCTTGGATGAAAAGAGGCAAAGTACTTCTGGATTTGCATGAGGATGAAAAAGCATTGACGTCTTTTAACAAGGGACACGTGGTTGGAGAAACAGATGGGATTCCTTATTTATTACGAAATATGTATTATATGCAGCATAGAAGATTTACCGATGCGAGAAATGATTTAACGCATTTGATTTCCATTTATCCGAATAATGCGTATTTCTATTCGAAGCGTTGTGATGCGAGTATGAAGTTGCATGATTTTGGCGGGGCATTGGAAGATATAAGAAAAGCGATAGCATTGGAGCCGGATAAAGGATACTATTACATGATGCTTGGGCTTGTATACAGCCAGACAGAACGGTATGATGAAGCGATTACTGCGTTTGAAACGGCAATTGCAAAAGGGCATAAAAAAGCAGATGTGTACAATAACTTGGGATATGTTTATAAATTGAAAGGGAATTATCAAAAGGCGTTGGACATACTGAATAAAGCTATAGAAATGAATCCCGGTTATGGAGAAAGTTATCGCTCTCGGGGAGAAGTGTATGCGGAAATGGGGGAATACGAAAAGGCGGTGGCAGATATTACGGAATTTTTAAAAATTAATCCCAATATTGCATCAGCACTTCTCATGCGTGCAGGTTTTTACGATAAGTTGGGAAAGAAGGAATGGGCAGAAAAAGATCGAAAAGCGGCTGCATTGGGTAAAAAGGATGGAATATATGTGTTCTCTCCGAAGAATGACTAGTTTTTGATTCAAGCGGTATCTGTAGATTGGGGATGCAGCAGAAAGGTAAGAAATAGGTTCTAAATAGAGGGCAATAAGTTCTCAATTGCTTTATATGGAATGACTAATATGCCTTAATGAGGATAATTTTATACGAAGGATAGCAGTGCAGGAGGAATCGGAATGGATGAACATCAGTCCGGCGTAAAGCTGGAAGAAGCGTTGGAAGCAAAAAAAGAACTTGATGCAAAAGCACAGAAAATACTTGAGGAGAAGGAAGCGGACTCCCGTATGAGGACATATACGGGACCGTTAGGCAGGGCGGTAGCCGTACTGCTGTGCGTGTGGACGGCATTCCAGCTGTATTTCACGACCATCGGGGCAATCAGTGCCGTCAATCTGCGGGCGATCCACTGTATATTTCTTCTTGTTTTTACATTTTTGCTGTTTCCGACGTTTAAAAAGGAAAAGCGGAAAAGAAAGTTTCCGCCCCTTTGGGACGTGGCGTTTATCCTTTGTTCTGCAGGTAGCTTCCTTTATCTCATTTTGAATTATACCCGTATCGCCCGGACGGGAGGACGTATTTCCGATATGGAGGCAGCCATTGCCTTAGTCGCGGTGGTTTGTGTTTTTGAAGCGGCCCGGCGGGCATCGGGAAATCTGGCGGTACTTGCGGGAATTTTTCTTGCGTATAATTGGTTCGGCGCGTACCTGCCCGGCTATCTCGGTCATAACGGTTTCACTTTGAAGCGCGTGCTGATTACCCAATTCTGGGGAACTCAGGGCATTCTCGGCACGGGCATCGGCGTTTCGGCGACTTATATATTCCTTTTTGTCGTTTTTGGCGCGTTTCTGAAATATTCGGGATTTTCCAAATTCATTAATGATTTTTCGCTTACCCTTGTAGGAACGACTTCCGGCGGCCCTGCGAAGGTGGCGGTCATCGCGTCGGGCCTTATGGGGATGATTAACGGTTCTGCCATTGCCAATGTGGCGACGACAGGAACGATTACGATTCCGCTCATGAAACGGACTGGGTATAAAAGCGAATTTGCAGGCGCCGTAGAAGCGGTGGCCTCTACCGGCGGACAGTTTACGCCGCCGATTATGGGGGCGGTCGGTTTTGTCATGGCAGAGTTTTTAAACCTGTCCTACACCTATGTGGCACTGGCAGCTGTCACACCGGCGCTGCTCTACTATATCGGTCTGCTTCTGGCGGTTCATTTTGAAGCGAAGCGGTTCGGACTTTCGGGAATCGCCAGGGAAAATATTCCCGATGCATTGTCGGTGATAAAAAAGCAGGGACATCTTGTCCTTCCCCTGGTGAGCCTTATCGGGCTGATGTTTACGGGATTCACGCCGCTTTATGCAGCCGTTATTTCCATTTTTATCACTGTGGCGGCAAGCTGGCTCCGTAAAGAAACAAGAATGACAGGAGATAAGATTATTGCCGCTGTTATTGAGGGGGCGCGGAGCGCCGTTTCCGTAGGGGTGTGCTGCGTCATCATCGGCGTCATTATCGGTACAGTCACACTGACATCCATGGGACTCCACATGGGCTACCTTATTTTGTCTCTTCTGCAGGATAATAATGTATATCTTGCCGGGTTCCTTGTCATGATCATGTCCGCTGTTTTGGGGATGGGCGTTCCCGGCGTTGCGGCGTATGTCATTGTCCAGGCGGTTGCTGTTCCTGTCCTTATCAAGGCGGGGGTGCTGCCTCTTATCGCCCACATGTTCTGCCTGATTTATGCCTGCCTTTCCAATATCACGCCGCCTGTGGCCATGTCAGCCTATGTGGCATCTGGGATTGCAGGTTCTGATCAGACGAAGACGGGACTTATGGCGGTGCGTCTCGGGCTTATCGGTTTTATTATTCCTTTCTTTTTTCTGGATAATCCCGTTCTTCTCATCGGTGTCGATCCGGCGGCGACCGCAGTGGAAACCCTTTGGGCTGTTTTCAGCGCGGCGGTGGGGACGTTTGCCCTCGTCGGCGCATTGGAAGGCTGGATTCTATGCAAGTGCGGATGGGCGGAACGGATTGTACTTTTCATTGCTTCGCCGCTTCTCCTTTTTCCCGGAACGATGACAGACTTTGCCGGATTTGCAGGGATTGCCGCGGTTATAGGATTCCAGTTCCTGCAGCGGAGAAAAGAAACTTGATTTCCCCTGACACAGGGGTATACTTATGATAATCATTTATTTTCTGCAGCATGGGAGGATGGAAAAATGAACATGAAGCATTTGAAAAAAGCGGCGGCAGTTTCACTGGCGGCTTTAGCCGCAGCAGGGATGATAGCAGGCTGTGGCGGAGAAAAGAAAGCATCGGCGCCGTCATCACAGCCGGCAGCGCAGACGGTGAAAATTAATTTTCCGACGGCCGGCGCGTCAGGCGCCCTGTATGCGGTGGGGGCGGCAATCACCAATATGTGGAACAATAACGTTCCCGGTGTGCAGGCAGCGAGTCAGGCTTCCGCAGGCGGAATTGCCAACCTGAATATGGTTTCCGACGGCGAAGCGCAGGTGTCCATCGCTATTTCCAGCAATGTATACCAATGTCTCAACGGGACGGACAGTTTCAAAGATCATCCTTATAAAGATTTGAAAGTGATTGCCGGTCTTTACATGAATCCGAACCAGATGGTGGTCACTGCCAAGTCGGGCATTCAGACTTTGGCTGATGTAAAAGGAAAGCGTTTTGCCGTAGCGTCGGCAGGCTCTTCCGTATATAACGAAAGTAATGCCCACTTCACCGCGGCAGGACTGAAATTTCCTGATGACATCCAGGCGGAGTACATTACCTTTACCGATGCTGCCGATATGCTCCAAAACGGCTCCATTGACGGTGCGTGGATCATGAGCGGCGCTCCTGCTTCCGCCGTCACCCAGGCTTTGACCGGCGGCGCACGCCTGGTAGATATTGATGATCAGCTCGTGAAAGAACTGAAAGCGAAATATCCCTGGTATGCAAGTTATACTATCAAGGCGGGGACCTATCCGAATCAGGACAGAGACGTCCATACCACGGCGGTTAAAATGGTTATGTTCACCCGCGGGGATATGCCGGAAGATGTGGTGTATAATCTGACGAAAGCTTTCTGGGAACATATCGATGAAATGGGGCAGGCACAGAAGAATCTGAAAGGCCTCAAGCCGGAAGATGCGGTGAAAGATATCGCAGGTGTGCCGCTCCATCCCGGCGCTGAAAGATACTATAGGGAAATCGGTGTATTGAAATAAGGAATAGAAAGAAAACATCGTCTTTAGAGGGGCGGTGTTTTTCTTTTGAAACTGCCCGGTGAACATGTACCGGCAGCGAGCATTCTCATTATGACATTTCCCGTTCCCCATCACTAGTGACGCCCTTTCCTTCAATCGTCATTCTGAACGGTGGCAAAAATGCTGTTCGAGAAAGACGGGAAACGGGATAGTGGCACAGAGTGAAGAATCTATTACTTCTGCTGACGTATTACCGTTTTCCTCACTGCGGCTATAGATCCTTCGCTCATGCTCAGGATGACGCTTTTCGTTCTTCGTCATTATGACGCTTTCCGTTCCCCATTGTTAGTGACGAGCTTTCCCAAAATCGTCATTCAGAGCGGACAGAGGAATGCTTTGTGGGAATAAGGGAAGGCAGCAATATGGCACAGAGTGAAGAATCTATTACCCGGATGGCAGCTTACCATCCCTGTCAGTCCTGTGACTGCTGCCATTTGCTAAAGAAAGAGGGTCGCTCAAATTTAAAATATTTTTTTAAAACTATTGACAAGGAAATCCTCATTCGCTAAAATAATCACAATATTTAAAAGTGTTGACGGAAAAAAGTAAATTTCCTTTCCCGGCGCAGAGAACCGATGGATGGTGAAAATCGGTGCGGGCAGGAAGTCGAAGTTCTTTCCTGAACTGCTTTGCTGAAATAACAGTAGGCATTGCCGGAGTGGCTCACGTTAAGCAGCTGAGAGTTGATCTGATGAAGTAGGGTGGTACCACGGAATATCCGTCCCTTGGGTGCCGCCTTTTTTGTTTTTCATCAGATAAACAGGGTGGTACCGCGATGAGTCCCGTCGTCCCTTGCAATTGGCAGGGGACATTTTTTATAGGATAGAAGTGCAGTAGAAAGAGAGGGCTCTCAAATGAAAAAATGGATGAAAATTACGGCAGCGGCAGTGGTGGCAACAGCTTTGCTCTATGGCTGCGGAGGAAACAGTGGCGGAGAGAAGAAGACGACTGACGGGAAGAAACAGATTGCTGTGGTGCAGGTGATGCAGCATGGTTCTCTTGATGCGGCCAATCAAGGATTCCTTGACGGCTTGAAGGAAAGGGGCTACGGAGCGGACAAAATTTCAGTAGACCAGCAGAATGCCCAGGGAGACCAGTCAAATTTAAAGACTATTGCGTCCCGTTTCAAGTCCAATCGTCCTGATCTTATCTGCGCGATTTCCACACCTGCCGCACAGGCGGTAGCCAATGAAATTCATGACCTGCCCATTATCGGGTGCGCCATTACTGATTTTGAAACGGCGAAACTGGTAAAATCGAACAGCCGGCCGGAAACGAACGTGACCGGCGTCAATGACCGCGGCCCTGTGGAGAAGCAGGTGGATATGGGACTTAAGTTCCTTCCCGCGGCGAAACGTCTTGGACTGATTTATTCCTCCAGCGAAGTGAACAGCCAGATCCAGGCAGACCAGGCGAAAGCCCATGCGGCGTCCCTCGGCCTTACTGTGGTGGAACGGACCGTTTCTTCCGTTAATGATATTCAGCAGGCAGCGGAATCCATGGTAGGGCAGGTGGATTTCATCTATGTTCCCACGGATAACGTGATCGCTTCTTCCATTCCCACTTTGGTCAAGGTGACGGATCCCGCGAAGATTCCCGTATTCGTAGGTGCGGACAGCATGGCGAAAGACGGCGCGCTCGGCTCGCTCTCCGTAGATTTCTACAAGTCTGGTGTACAGGCAGGACACATGGCGGCGGATGTGCTTGACGGGAAAATCAAAACACAGGATACTGCCGTAGAGGATCCTGAAGTGCTGGAAGTCATCATCAATAAGAAATCGGCGGAAACTTTGGGGCTTGCGATTCCTGAAGAATATAAGAATGCGAAGATGGTGGGATAAAAAAAGCGGGATAGGAAAATAAAAAGCAGATACGATATGCGGAATGATCAATCCGGCATAAAGCATTTTCTGTCCCATGTTACAAAGATTTGGTATTTCAAAAAATTTTACAGACCGATGATTAAAAGAGAGTTGTGAATGATTTCTTGTTCCCACAGCTCTTTTTTGATGAATGTATGAACATTGGGAATAAGGAATTGAAACCGAAGAATACAGCTTGGTTTTCAAAATCGGGAATCTTATATTCTGTTATACAGCACATTCAAGTACAATAGCGGTGTTGTATAAAACTTGATTTTGATTACAGATCCTTACTATTAAGGAATAAATAAATTATGTATTGTCACCAAGTGATAGAAATATTAGCTGTATATTGTAAAAAATATGGCATAGTGATATTATAAAAGTGGGTATTCTTAAAGCAAATGGGTTTAAACATTAAGAATTTAACCCTTATATCCTGCATGTAGGAATCACACAAAATTATATAAGGAAAGCAGTCGTGGGGAATCCGGTTAGAATCCGGAACTGTCCCGCAACTGTAGAGGGAGTTTTGCGGCTGCAAGCCTTTCACAGAGGGGCCGCAGGATGAGGAACTGAGTCAGAGTGCCACCTGCTTTCTATGAGATTGGCGTAACTTGCGAGGCATGAGTTAATGCATAGGAAGCTGGTGCTGTATTTTTGGTATGGCAGAAGTCTTCTATGTATCTTTCTTATGTCTCGTTTTATAAATTTATGGTATGAGCGTACCATAAGTTAAAAATTAAAAATAAATTTTTTGTGTGCGGGGAAATGCCGCGGAAGCGGCGCATATCTGTTTTATATTCTTTTAGTTATGAGGAGAATCAGGATGAAGAAGACATTGGTAATGGCGGCTGCAGCAGTTTTAACCGGAAGCATGGCATACCCTTCGCTGGCAGAGGAGTATGTTTTTGAGATGGCGCCCGTTGTTGTCACAGCGAATCGCATGAATGAAAATTTGGTGGATGCCAGGGCCGATATCAGTGTAGTTACGAGCCGGCAGATTGAAAAACTCCATCTGAATACCGTGGAAGATGCGCTGCGTACAGTTCCGGGGACACAGTATCTGAATTATGGCGGAAATGGATTGAATGCCAATTTAAGCGGGATCCGGATTAATGGAAGCAAGGATATTATACTGCTTGTGGACGGCGTACGTGTAACCGATTTCAACGGCGCGAATAATTCAGGGTATATGTATTCTTCTCTGCTGAATAATATGGACAATGTCGAACGTATCGAAGTGCTGCGCGGCAGTGCCGGCGCGTTGTATGGAAGTGGCGCCAAAGGCGGTGTGATCAATATCATCACCAAGAATCCCGGGGAAAAGAAAACGACCGTGGATATAGCCAGAGGAACCGGCGGACGGGAAATATATAAGCTGACCACTATGGGGAGAGTAGGGAAGTTTTCCTACATGGCCTATTATGACAAACTGCTGATAGGTGATACCAAATCCGGTGACGGAAGGCTATGGCCCGGGCACACCCATACCTTATCGGACGGAGTGAAATTTGCTTATGATTTTACTGATAAACATTCTCTTTCCTTAAGTTATGACAAAATGAAGTCAAGATATAGAGGATATGATTTTGTGTATTCAAACCGGTATCATGGCGATTATAAGTCCGATATGCTGACTCTGCAGGATAAGATATCCATCGGGAAGCATTGGGATAACCAGTTTACTTACCGCCGGAATAAAGTAAAGACAAATTATTTTCAGGATTATGACATGAATGCGCAGTCCAATTGGGGGATAAGCAGCGACTATACTTATGACATCATCGGCGAGCAGGTGAGCTTCCATGATGAATGGAACCGACTGACTTTTGGTGTGGATTATTCAAAGGGAAGGGACAATGTTCTTCGGGCGGCAGGATTTGACGTAAATGGGAATCCGGTCAAAACGAACCACTGGTATGAAAATTATTCTTTTTATATACAGGAAGATTGGAATTTCCTGCCCCGGTGGTCTCTTTCCGGAGGCCTGCGGCATGACCGCCCTGAGACAGATCAATACACTGCCGATTTTTCCAGTCATACATCCAAAAGCTATCGTTTGAGCTATGAAATTACACCTAAGGATACAGTGTATGCGGGACGCAATGATTTCTACATTCTGCCGGGGCTTGATGTTCTTTATATTCCCCAGTATGGAAATGCCAAGGTCAGACCTGCTTATGGATATACGGATACCGTCGGCTACAGCCATGTATTCAGCGATAAGACCATGTTTACCTTTAACTGGTTCAGAACAAAAGATGAACAATCTATCGGATATGATACTTCATCAAAAAAATATAAAAACTTTAATCAGGGTGTTTCAAGAGGATGGAATGCCCAGCTGATTTCGCAGATCGGGAGTAAATGGAGCGCCAATGTAGGATGGGCGCATTTGTACTCCAATGTTCCCGGGGATAATTTTTCTCTCGGATATTCGCCGAAAGATAAACTTACTTTTGACATGATCTATCACAATAAGAAGTTCACCGGAGGTCTGGACGGATTCTATTTTATCCGGAGAAAGAACCCGGTAAACAGTGATTTGAAAGGGTGGCCGAACGATAAATACGGAATTTATAATTTGAGCTTTAATTATGAACCGAGAAAAGATTTTAATTTCTATCTGAAAATCAATAATATTTTCGATAAACTTTGGGCGGAGCATACAGATGTCATCTGGAGCGACCATACGCCGGGAACATGGTATTCCATGCCAGGGCGCACATGGCTGTTCGGCGTGAAGATGGAAGTGTAAGGCATAGATCGTTGTAGTGGAGAAAAGGCGGGATAATGATGAAATATGTGTATGGCAGAAAAAAGTGGCTGGCAGCCGGTATAGCAGCATTGCTTATTAGCGGCACCGGAGCAGTTTCGGATGTGCTGGCGGCGCCGGTTTATACTTCCGGAATCACGACCAAGGCAAAAAAAGATAAGGCAACTTTCGGAAGTGCCTATAAAGTGGAAAACGGTGTTAATAAGTATAACTTGGAAGACGGATCAAAAATCAGTATCCACGGCACTTATCACGCTGAGGGTATTACGCCGGGGAAAGGAACGACATCCGTTGTCACCGTGGGTGACGGGACAGGAACGCTGTCCATTGATACTTCCAGCAGCGAAGCAGGAAATTCGCAGGGGGCGGGGATTCTCGCATCTGACGGGAGCCGGCTGACCATAAACGGGAACCTGCAGATTAAGACTTACGGAGGCAGCTGTTTTGCCGACGGTATTTACATGATGCGTGCCGGCACCGGTACGGGGGCCAAAGCGAACATTACTGTCAATGGCAACGTATATATAGGGGATCCAGCAGCCGTTGGAGAACCTCCGGATTCCTCTTCCCGGGACGCGAAATGGGGAGTCAATGCGGCGGAAATACATGGCGGTTACGGGCCGGACGGCCATGTTCCGGGATGGGCGGATGAATATACCGGTGCCCGCTGGCAGCCGACCGGGGTCGATGTGGATATGTCGGACGGCAGCTCCATTGATCTCAACGGCGATGTGTACTTGGCTGTCCGCGGAGCTGCCATGAAGACAGATCCTTATTATAAATCTGCCGGCATGGATGACTATGATATCGCCGTTATTAATGCCAATAAGGGGAATGTGACCATAGTGACGCCATCAAGCACGGGAGAAAGTTTTTATTCCCTTGCCAGTTACGGCGGCACTATCAATGTGAATATGGCAGGAGCGGATGCGGCTTCCCATAAAGTGAATATCAAGGGGAATATCATTGCCATGCGGGATGATAAAGACCACAACGGACAGCCTTACTTTTTCCAGAACGGCCGTATCAATCTGGCTTTGGCAAACAGTGATTCCCAATGGATCGGTGTGGTGGACAACAGCGGATCTGATCAGGCAGGAGAAGTAAATCTCTGGCTGCAGAATGGAGCCGTATGGAAACACAGCTCTCCATCGCGGACCAATGGGCTTCAGGTAGAAAAAATGCCCCAACCGAGCGTATTCCACTATGGGAAATATGACGGAGTATCCCATGTGAACCAGTTGGTGGGCGGAAACTCCGCCGATAAGGCAGGCATCATTTATCCTGAAGAAGTATCGGAAATCCACGTGACGAATTATAGCGGACATGTCAAAGTTATTTATACTCACGAGGGAGATGGCAGTACGACCGCATCTTACCGCGGAGGTGATTTCCGGATAAAGAAAGCAGCTGCCGGTTCGGGAATTGTGGTATCCACTAATAACGCAGGTATTGATATGAATAATGATGATGCTGTATGGAAAGCATTGAACGCGGTGGCGGGGAAGATATATTATGAGGGATCCGTGGACGGCGAGAGTAATCTGGCGGGTAAGGCAGAAATCGCGGAAGGGCTGACCGCGTCATCAGCATCTGCCAAATTAGCGGATATGAAGTATAAGAAAGACAACCACGGGCAGGGATATGTAGAAAAAGGATCAGCACCGAACCCGAATCCGAATCCAAACCCGAATCCGAATCCAAACCCGAATCCGAATCCGAATCCGAACCCGAATCCGAATCCGAATCCGAATCCGAACCCACCGACACCGCCGGTTCCACCGATTGTCCATGGGGATAATGAGACGGCGCTGATGAAAGGCGGACGCAGCGTATTGACCGGTTCCTCTTTGGAGTGGAGAGATAACGCTATGCAGGGAATGCTCCGTTTGGACATGCTCCGCTATCGAAACGGCATGGAAGGCGCATGGGGACGGGTTTATGGCGGAAGATGGAAGTATGATGGAAACGATATCGGGATAAAAGAAAACTATTGGGCAGGCGAAGCCGGGTATGACCGCCGTTACCCCAATAACTGGCGTGCCGGCATATCTCTGGATTACAGGGATGGAAAGGGCAAATATGATTTTGGCGGCAGAGGCGACAGCAAATTATATGCCCTTTCGCTCTACGGTTCAAAAGATCTCGGCCGGGGAGCCTTTGTGGATATGATCGTCAAAGGCGGGTATATAAAGAATGAATTTACCCTGTATGACAGAGGGGGGAATCAGTTTACCGGATCATCTGCTGCCAGAGGTTACAGCGTGGCAGGGAGATATGGAAAGCGTTTCGGTATGGGAGATTTCTACTGGCAGCCGCAGATCCAGTTTACTTGGGCGCATTTGGAGCCTGATGAATACGATGTTTCCAATAAAAATGCCGTCATGACAGTAAAGGGGCAATCTTTTGACAGTTATGTGGCGAGAGCAGGCGTTGAAGCGGGACGTGCCGGTTCTTTCGGAGATTTATACATGAGGGCGGACATTGCCCATGAATTCGGCGGCAGGATTAAAGCATCCTATTACGCTGCTGACGGAGGCACCAAGGAAACCAGCTATGACTTGAAAGACACTTGGGCGGAACTGACAATAGGCGGCACATATAATCTGTCACCTGTAAGTCGTATTTATATAGATGTGACAAGGGGATTTGGTGGAGACTGGAAACGGGAGTGGCAGCTGAATGCCGGTTTCCGGTGCGAGTTCTGAGAAAGGCGGTGCGGAAATAGTATGGCAGAACGGCAGGCATCATAACGGTTCCGGCCGGAGATAATCCTCTATGGCAGAGAAGCGGGGATAGAAGCAGTGCATATATTTCATATTTTCTGATGAATGGAAAAACGGAGGAGCAGGTTATGAAAGAGTATTCAAAATGGAAATCGGGGAAACGGTTTCTGACGGCGGCAGTTACGTTGTCATTACTTGGCAGTCTTGGTTTGTATCATGATGTTCGTGCTGATTTCTTAGAAGACATGGAAAAGAAGTATCCTGATGCGATACAGCTTACAAATGGTATTACCGGGGAGAAAGATAAAGATGACATTTATGTAAATCGAAAGATTTTAAAGGATAATGGGGAAAATTATCTGTTTACTACAGATGCAATAATTAATACCGCTAATGGTATAAAGATAGGAGATTTAAGCCATCCTGTAAATATTGATGCATCGGGACAGACTTTAATTTTTAATGCGGAAAGAAATAATAAGAAATTAGAGCTTCATGCGATTGAGATAGAGTCATTGCAGGGGACTACGATTACTGCAAAAAAGATATTTATTAATGCAGGGAATACGAAAAGTCGCGCTGAAGGAATCCGTGTAGGCGGACAGAACGGAACGAATAAGGATACGCCGTACAAGCTGACGATTAATGGGGATATGGATATCAGGGCTCATGGCGCTAATTACGGCCTGGGCATGTATCTGTGCGGCAATGCGGAAACCACTGTCAATGGGAACGTAACCATGAATACCCATGATGAAAAGAACCCCTGGGCGGTCTATGTGGAAGATGACGGCGGTTTCAGCTATTATGGCGGCTCTGCCATCTATGCCGGAAATAATTACACACTCCAGATGGGACCGAAGCTGACCGTTAACGGACTGGTGGATCTGAAGGTGAATGCCAACGGCGTATTTGCCAATGGCGGCCATTCGGATATTTATTTCAAGGGCGGAAATATAGAAATCAATAAAGATAATACCAAGGGGTATTACGCACTGCTGGCGGAGTGCGCCACCACCACGATGAATATGGAGCGGGACGAAAATAAGGTGCCTGTCAGAGCCGGTAATTCCAAAGTTACGATCAAAGGAAATGTAGGCGCATCTGCCGGCGCGATCAATGTGAATGAGCCGGAGCCTTATACCCGCGTCAATCTGGGGCTGGCTACGCCCGATTCCAGCTGGACGGGGGTCGCATACAATGCGTTTAAAGATGAAGGCAATGACGCCGGTGGCAAGAAATTTTTTGGGGAAATTAATCTGTGGCTGCAGAACGGCGCTTCCTGGACGAATGAGGCCTGGGGCGAACCGCCTGATGCTTATTTCGGAGAGGATTTTTCGGAAAGCCATTTGAAACGGCTGGTCGGCGGGGAAAGCGCCGATAAGGCGGGACATATTTTCCAGAAACCCGGAGAGGATGAAGACAGCGAAGGCATCAATATCCGCGTAGACGATTATAAGGGATTCACCAATATATACTATGGTCATAAAGAAGAGAAACCCACGGATATCCTCGGCGGGACTTTTACCGTGACTAAAGCGCAGCCCGGATCGGGAATCAATCTGATTACCGACAGCAAGGGACTGAATGTGGATTCATCCAAAGCAGCAGATAAGAATCTGGCCAGCGAGACGCTGAACGCGCTGGCGAATAAGCTGTTTTATACTGCGTATAAAAATGGGGAAACCAATCTTGCCGGTAAAGTGGAAATTGCCGAGGGGCTGACGGCTTCCAGCCTGTCCAAACGTATGGAAGATGTGACTTTCAAAAAAGAAGACGGACAGGGGCAGTATCTCTATACACCGGCGCAAGATGAGATTGTCGGGCCAATTACCGGGCCGGAAAAAGAAACGGCTGACCGCAATGCAAAAGGCACTGCGCCGAATGCAAAGCAGGGAAATGTGGTCAGCGGTATGTACAATGAGTCCACACCTACGACGAAGACCAATCCGATGATTGTGGATATGAATGGATTCAATTTAAATGTGGCGGCAGAAAGCGACAATAAGATTGCTGATGCCGTTTATGTGGGAAATAATGATTATATTACTGTAAAAAATGATGCGGGAAAGAAAATCGGCATCACTTCCACCAATACAAATACCCGTGCTGCCAACGGCATTTTCCTTGAGGGGAATTCCCATCTGAATATAACGGGACCGGTGGAGATTGCCAAGGTGCATACCAAAGGCAGTTCCGCCGCAGGTATTGCGTTCCAGGGCAGCGGAAGTGAAGCGGTGATTGACGGTTCCCTTACCATTTCAAATGTGGACGGTGATAAAGCGGAGAAGCAGGGACGGTATATCGGCGTATCCGGGATCCGGATGACCGGCGATAATACTTTTCCATGACCGTTACGGGACCGGTGAATATTTCCGGTTTTAAAGGATCGGCATTGCATACTGCGGGCGCGGACAGTGTAATTTCTGTCGGCGGCGGTACTATTTCTACAGCAGCGGATGCGGATAAATCCCATAATTTCTATGCGGCCCGTGTGGAAAAAGGAACGGTCAATATCAACATGAAAAATGGTGCGCCAGGAAGCGCAAGAACCAATATTATCGGGGATATGTATGTTACAGGGCAGTATGGAAAGAAAGTTATTGAGTACAGCGGAGGCCAGCTGGCAGATTGGCAGCACAGAGGAAATCTTCATGTGGCGCTGACAGATAAGGATTCGTCCTGGACCGGTGTGGCAGCGTATGAACAGTACAATGATAATTACGGCAGCGGCGGGAATACGATGCATGATATCGGGAATTTTGATCTGTATCTGCAAAACGGGGCCACCTGGACGAATGAGCAGCAGTCTCATGTGACTACTACGACGCTTGCCGGTAAGAATCCTGTCTATAACGGCAGCTATTTAATGAAGCTTCATGGCGGCAGTGACGCAGTGCATAAAGGGTATATTTATCAGAAAGACAGCAAGCCCATTACTGTAGATAATTACAGCGGACACACTCTTGTTTTCTATGACCATACTGGAGACGGTTCTGCCGCTGAAAATTACAGCGCCGGTGATTTCAGAATCAAGACAGCGGAAGAAGGATCTTCCATCACGCTGCGCACAGGTGCAGGCGGAATCAATACGGCCGATAAAACGGCGGCGGGAAAAGCGCTGAACAGTTTAGCAAATAAGCTCTACTATATGTCTTATGCGCAAGGTGACACAAAGCTGAAAGGCACTGTGGAAATTGCGGAAGGGTTGACTTCCTCTTCTGTTTCAGCAAGTGGGGATATTGCTTTCAGGACAGATACGGCTGCTGACAAGAACGGACAGGGCACCTATGTATATGAACCGGAAGAGCCTTTGGACGGGCCGATCATCAAAGACAGACTGCTGAAAGGCGAAACTACGGTCACTGCTGATGACACCCATGCTGAAGATGGATATGTCAGTGCAGCTTACAACGGCGATGATTCAATCACCGTGGACATGGCAAATCATGGACTCCGTCTGGAAGCGGCTTCTTCCGCATCTGCAAAGGCGGCGGCTGTCCGTGTCGGAAAAGGGACGGACGGCAACAAGAAGAGCATCAGTTTCATCAATATGGAGAAAAACAAACCGCTGGTTATTTCTGCAGATCAGACGAATGGAAGAGAAGCTACAGGTATTTATGTTTCCGAGAACGGTAAGCTTTCCGTCGCCGGGGATGTAGTGATTGATAAGGTGTCTACTTCAGGCAGAATGGCGTACGGCGTGGCAAACCGCGGACCTAATGCGGAACTTATCATTAAAGGCGGGCTGAAAATAGCCGGTACAGGTGCCGATGAATGGAGAACGGTAAAAGCTGCCAAGGATACAACGGGTATATCGGTAACTGCCATTGCCAATATCGGGAATAATGCCAAATTAACTATTGAAGGGCCGCTGGACGTAAAAATTCAGGGGACTGCCATCAATTCTACCGCTAAAGGCGGCGTTATGCGCCTTGGCAGCGGCAGGATTCTGACGCCTATGGATGAACATGCCCAGGGGAATTCAAAGCTTGTTAAGGGCGTGAACGGTACTGTTTTCATTAATATGAATGAGGACGGAACGGCTGCCAAAGCTGAAGACACTGTGCTTCAGGGAAATATTTACACCGAAAGAAGATCAGGGTCTAAGGCCGTTGTAAATGTAGGGCTGGCAAGCAAGAATTCTTCATGGACAGGTGTAACCGATTATAACAGGAGTTTTTCCAGCGATGCCGGCGAGGTCAATCTGTATCTGAGCCATGATGCGGTTTGGAATAATAAGAAGACTGCTTCCGTGACGGGCTCTTACATGGGCAGCCATATAGATTATTTCAAAGGCGGCAGTGATGCGGCCCACGCGGGTATTATCAGACAGAACGACGACAGGGACATCAATATAGATCATTACAGCGGTCATGCAATCCTTGTCTATGACCATAAAGCGGAAAAGCCAAAAGAGATGATTGGCGGCAGGACGCTGATAAAAAAAGCGGAACCGGGATCTGTTGTCAGAATGGTAACCGGGAACGGCGGTCTGAATACCAATTCCAACAAGGCGGCCGATAAGAATCTGGTCAGTGAAACTCTGAACGCTTTGGCGAATAAGCTTTACTATACCGGTTATAACAATGCGGCAATCAAAGATAATCTGAAAGGTACCGTAGAAATTGCGGAAGGCCTGACGGCAAGTTCCGCATCGGTTGCCATCGTATCGGGAAATATGAGCTTCCAGGATGTCACGGGCAGAGGTGAATATAAATTTACCCCCGCAGAAGATGACCCTCATGGACAGACTACGTCTGATTTCGGTACCCCTATCACCGGAGAAGCCGATAAGGATCAGGAGTATGTCAAAGCCAATGTGCTGAAAGATGACGTGTATACTTTTACCAATGCGGTGAATACGGTCACTGTCGATGACGGAGATACCACGACAGAAGATCTTGGCTACCATAAGGCTGTGGCCGCCGTGGTGGGGATCAATAAGGATATTACGATTCATGCGGCAGATAAGAGTCTGAAACTGAATGCGGAGAATAAGACAGAACGCAACAGTGCTGTAGGCATGTACACGAAGAAAAAGATTGACGCTGTGGCAAAAGATATTTCCATCGATACCAAATCTTCTGTGGGTGATGTATACGGTATATATATCCATGAAGGCGGAAAGGCAGACATTGCCGGCAATGTGTCTATCCTGGCCAAACAGGGCGGAGACGGTTTTGCGAATGGAATCAAACTGTATAACGGCGGTTCCGCGCTGACCATTAACGGTAACCTGGCTATGAAAGGCACGGGAAGCGGAAATGATGCCTATGGTGTTTCTGCGGCTCAAAAGGGCGGGTATGGCAGCATAAAGACATATCTGGCAACAGGTATCAATATCTATGATAAAGACGGTGCTTCGTTCACCTTAAACGGCAACGTGGATATGGCGGTCAAAGGTGTCGGCGTAGATATGCGCGGCAGTGAGAAAAATACGGTAACCATTGCCGGAGGCACAATCCTTACGCCGGATGACAGGGAGGAAGCCAGCTATATAGCTGTGGCTGCTACTTCAGGTACCTTTACCATGGGGATGAATGATGCGAAAACAGGATCCAATGGAAAGGATGTCATTGTGCAGGGCACAATTTCTTTAGGAGCTGGGGGAACTGTTAATCTGGGTCTGGGCAGCAGTAAATCCCGGTGGACAGGTGTCTCTGATAATGAAGACGAGCGTCCTGTGAATCTGTATCTGTCGGACGGAGGAATATGGGAAAACCGACAGACGGCGAAAGACCAGTATGGTTTGTTTGCAGGCAGCCGCGTGACAAAAGTGGCAGGAGGCACCACGCCGGCTAAGGCAGGTGTAATTGCCCAGAAAGACAGTAATCCCATTACTATTGATCATTACAGCGGACACACTATTCTTGTTTATGATCACGAGGCATCGTCTCCTGCAACAATGATCGGCGGAGATACGATAATTGCTAATGCGGAAGCCGGTTCCGGTATTACGATGCGTACCAACAGCAGGGGATTGGATACAAATTCTGGCAAGGCAAAAGATAAGAATTTGGTAAATGCCACCCTTAATGCACTGGCGAATAAACTGTTTTATACTGCGTATAAAAATGGAGAAACCAATCTTACGGGTAAAGTAGAAATTGCTGAAGGATTGACAACATCCGCCGTGGCAAAGAAGACAGGCAATATATCTTTCAAGAACGGGACCGGTCAGGGTGAGTACATCTATACGCCCGAAGAAGATCCGAGCGGTGACATTATTGATGCAAATGGTCCGATTACTTTCGATTATAAGAAGGATTCCAAGGTATTCGGCAGATCTGTCAGTCAGATAGGCGGAAATAGCAAGAACCTGGCTTATAACTTTGCAGGAAAGACAGTCAATATTACCACCGGCGGCAGTGATTGGGCGCCGATAGGAATGACGCCGAATGTAAAAGCGGTTATTAACGCGAAACAGTTGAACCTGAAGACACCGGAAGCCGGTATGATGGGAACTTATGGAATCTATCTGGAAGACGGAGATGATATTACTGTCAATTCCGATGTGAATATGACCGTCAACGGCGGTGCATATATGGTAGATGGTATTTTTATGGGGCATATGGGGGCGGCAGAAGCGGCAAAGACCAAACTGACCATCAATGGCAATGTCACCATGCGCGGTACCGGAAATGACCAGTCTTCCGATGATTTCTGGGGTATTAAGGGTACCGGAGAAGACGGCGGCTATCCTACCTATATGGGAAGCCGCTGGGCGCCGGAAGGAATTTATCTTGGCAAAGAAGGTGGCAGTTCCATCACGATCAACGGCAATGTAGATATGGCAGTCAAAGGGAACGGCGCGGTAACGGATGCTTATTATAAAGTCGCAGGGCAGAATTCATTGGATAATGTTCTTACCTTGAATGGCGATGTCAATATTATCACGCCGAAGAGTAGAGAACGGGGATTCCTGGCATTGGGTGCTTTTGGCGGTACTGTTAATGTGAATGTAAAGACTGAAACGGATGCCGGCGGCAAAGTCAAAGTGACCGGAGCCTCCGACCATAAAGTGAATCTGGTGGGGAATCTCTATGCATCGAAAGATGATGGAAATGGAGATAATACATACTATTTCCGTGATGGTGCCATTAATCTGGGGTTGACGACGTCTGATTCCACCTGGAGCGGTGTTGTATCGAATACGAATAAAAATACGCCTACCGGAAAATCACAGCAGGGAGATATCAACCTGTGGCTCCAGAATGGTGCGACCTGGAATCATGAAGCGGTTTCCCGCGCCGATGCCGTTTATGCGGCAGGAAATAACGGGAAAACGACGCTTCCGAGTCCGTCAAACGGATTGTACGGGGCTTATGACGGTATTTCTCATCTGACAACCCTGACCGGCGGAAAAGACGCGGATCATGCGGGGCTCATCGCTATGAAGGACAAGGCAGATGTGGAAGTCGGCACATACAGCGGTTTCAGCCGCATTTACTATAACCATGAAAATAGCACGCCAAAACAAATGATCGGCGGCGATTTCAAGGTATCCAAGGCATTGGATGGTTCCCGTATTACATTGATGACGGGGAGCAACGGATTGGATACGTCTTCAACTAAAGCGGCGGATAAGAATCTGGTCAGTGAAACTTTGAATGCTCTGGCAGGAAAGCTCTATTACTTGGCAAAGGATGGAAAACTTTCTGCCAAGGCAGCTTTGGCGGAAGGGCTGACTGCATCGGAAGCTTCTCTTGATTTGAAGAATGTGACGTTCAAGGAATCCAATGGTCAGGGGCAGTACCTCTATACACCGGCTTCGGATATTCCTGAAGAACAGACAGAAACAGCATTTACCGATACTATCACCGGCGTAAAGGCGAAGGACATGAAATATGTCAATACCGGTGTGCGTAAAGAAGACGGTACATACAAATTTACAAAGGATTCTGAAATTACTGTTGCCGCAGGCGGACCTGCAGTAAAAGTAGAAGAAGATGTCATTATCCGGGCTGATGGAAAAACGCTGAAAATGAAGACGGTGGAAGGCAGCGGTACAGTCTACGGAATCAACCAGTCTACTGCGAAGAAAGCAGAAATCACCGCGAAGAACCTGGATGTAGAAGTGACAAGCACATCCCGTGCTGAAGGCATCCATATGGCAAACAGCAATGCAGCTATTCGGCCCGAAATGACGATTAATGGAAATGTCAATCTGAAAGTAAGCGGAACAGCCAATACGCTGGGTGCTTATATCCAGGGAAACAGCAGATTGACAGTTAATGGAAATGTGACAGCCGATGTGGACGGACACAATGGCGGCTTTAGTTATTATGGGGCAACCGGACTATACTCCACCAGTAATATGGGGCCCAATTCTATGGGAGCTGATATCACAGTCAACGGAAATGTAGACCTGAAAGGCAAAGCCCATGGTATTTTTGCCAATGCCGGCGGCAGCAAAGTGACAGTCAACGGCGGCGGCAGCATTGAAGTGGACAAGGCATCGACAAATCCCTATGCGGCTATCCGTGCAGAAGACGGTATTGTCAACATGAATGTCAAGCTTGACAGCAGCGGAAATGCCGTAGGAAGCCTTGACAAGAAAGTCAATATTAAGGGAAATCTGGCGGTAACGACCGGTGCGGTTAATGCTGTGGATAAGAGAGGCACTTTGTCACAGATTAATCTGGGACTGACGACAGCCGACTCGACACTTCACGGCGTTGTGTATAATGCATTCCCCGATGAAGGGAAGAAAGCAGGAGAGTTGACCTTCAAAGGCGAAGCCAATCTGTTCCTTGCCAACGGTGCCGCATGGACGAATGAAAAGTATGGTGATACCGGAACATCCTGGGGCGGCAAAAACTTCGAAGGCAGCCATCTGACAAAGCTTGCCGGCGGAGCAAGTGCAGCCAAGGCAGGACAGATCTTCCAGAAAGACACAGGCAATATCACCGTAGATAACTATAGCGGTTACACGGATGTATATTATGCGCACGAAGAAACGGCGCCGAAAACCATGATCGGCGGAGATTTCATTATACGGAAAGCGGCGTCCGGTTCCGGCATTTCCCTCATTACGGATAATAAAGGGCTGAATACATCCTCTGAGGCATCTGCAGATAAGAATCTGGTCAGCGAAACGCTGAACGCTCTTGCGAACAAACTCTTCTATAAGGCATATGCAGATGGAGAACACAATCTGACCGGTTTTGTAAAAATTGCGGAAGGGCTGACCAGTTCTGAAGCGGTTCTCAAAACAGGGAATATTACCTTTAAGAAGGATAACGGTCAGGGGCAGTATCTCTATGAAACCTCTTATCCGAATGAACAGATCACAGATCCGATTAATAAGACTATCGACGGCAGTGCCGCTTCTGAACAGGCCTACAAAGAAGCCGGCGTTTATAAATCGGATACAGATACCTATCAATTTACAAAGAATCCGGCTACCATCAACGGAGATTCCGGTGCGGCTGTCGATGCAGGCACGAAGGATATCCATGTGAACAGCGGAGCAAATACGCTGAATCTCAATGGCGGAAATACCGGCGTCGGTGTCAAAGCGGAAGGCGGAAAAACCGCTGATATTAAAGGCAACGCGAATATTACAGGACAGACTGGTGTGCTTGCTGACGGTGCGGGAAGTAAAGTACTCCTTTCCGGAAATTCTAATATTACTGCCGGAGGAGATGGCATCGTAGCCTCTGGAGGCAGCATCGTGGAAGCAGCAGGTACAACCAATGTGACGGCAGGAGCCGGCGGTAAAGCTGTTCGTGCGGGCGGCGGATCTTCAGTAAGTCTTCAGGATGGCAAACTGAAAGGAGATGTGGAAGCCGATAACGGTACAGTTTCCCTCCATGGTGCGGAAACAGAAGGCAATGCTACTGCAGCGGCGGGAGGCAGTATCAATCTGACCGGAGGCAGCGTGGCAGGACAGGTAACGGCCAAAGATGGAAACAGCCAAGCCATCGTCAAAAATGCTACGGTGAAGGATCTTATCGGATCCCATGACGGTACGGCATCTATAACCGGCGGCATAGTCACCGGAACCGTATCAGCTGATGACGGTACTGTTAAAGCGGAGAATACAAAAGTAAATGAATCCGTTAATGCTAAAAACGGCGGTACCGTGGAATTAAAACAAGGCAGTGCAGGCAGTCTTGCCTCAGAAGGTGGACGGATTACTGCAAACGGGACAGCCGTGAAAGGTGATGCTTCTGCCAATGCGGGCGGAACGGTAGAAATGACCGGCGGCAGCGTAGACGGTGCGGCGACAGCGGATAATGGAACGATTGAAACAGAAAATACGGATGTTGCAAATGGCGCATCTGCGCTTAACGGCGGAAAACTTAAACTGAGAAATGGAACCGTTTCCGGCGGGATCAAAACGGATGCCGCGTCTGCATCTGATGTTGTTATGGATCGGGCCGGAGCATCCTTGCAAGGCGATGTATCCGGTGAAGGCAAGACGAACGTAACTCTTTCTAATGGCGGAAACTGGAAAGGAAACAGCGCCGGCAGCGGAGAAACGAAAGTTAAAGTAGAAAGCGGCGGTACCTGGACAGGTGCCAGCATGAACGGTGATACGGATATCGATCTGGAAGGCAAATGGCAGCAGACCGGCAAGAGTAAGGTTCGCAAGCTTATTTCCAACAACGGCGTTCTTGATAAGACGGCTCCGGAAAGCGGAAATACGGATATAGGGCAGCTTAGTGGCAGCTTATCTCTCATTTATGCCCATGACAAAACGAATCCGACAAAGGTACTTGGCGGCGGCACTTTCATTGCGGCAGCGGATGCCGGTTCCACGGTGGACATGATTACCGATAATGCCGGACTGGATACAAATTCGGACAAAGCGGCTGATAAGAATAAAGTCAGCGAAGTGCTGAATGCGATGGCAGGCAAGCTGCAGTATACCGGATATCAAAATGGAGAAAGGAATCTGAAAGGCAAGCTGAGAATTGCCGAAGGTCTGACTTCCAGCAGTGCCGGTCTGAGAACAGAATCATTGAGCTTTAAGGGAGATGGACAGGGATACTTTGATTACACACCTGCCAAGCCGGATAAGCCGGAAATTGAAACCGGGGATTACGAAACTTCTATCATGAGCAGTACCAGAAGCGCTCTGACCTCCTCTATCCTTGTATGGCGGAATGACATGAATGATATGTATAAGCGCATGGGAGATCTCAGAATCGGTGCGGAAAGCGGTTTGTGGGCAAGAGCCTACGGCGGCCGGATCAGTTATGACGCCAACAATGCGTATATGAAGGACAGCTACTGGGCGGCCCAGGTGGGTATGGATAAACGTCTGGCATCAGGCTGGCATGTAGGCGGCGCTTTCGGATACACTGACGGCAGCGCAACATACAGATATGGTGGAAAAGGCGATCCGAAACTGTACACATTGGCGGCCTATGCAACCCGAGTGTCGGAAGATGGACAGTATGTGGATGTCATTGCGAAAGCAGGAAAACTTTCCAATAAGTTCACTGCCTACAACAAATACAGCGCACCGGCGCTCAGGAATTATGTAGAAGGCAAGTATGATACATACGGATATGGCATCAGTGCTGAGTATGGCAAAAAGATTCGTATGGGCAAAGGCTTTGTAACGCCGCAGGCGGAACTGACATGGAGCCGTCTGTCATCGGACAGCTTTGATGCAGCGGCGCCTACCGGTGAAAGCATGCGTGTCAGCCAGTCATCAGTCAACAGTTTAGTCGGACGCCTGGGTGTAGTTGCCGGAGTAGAAAGTAACAAAGGCAATTTCTATGCTAAGGCAAATCTGTTCCACGAATTTGACGGAGACGGCCATATCCTGTTCACTGAACCCGGAAAGACAGGCAAGCGCTCCTCGTTCAGCCTTAAGGATACCTGGGTGGAAATTGCACTGGGCGGCAACTACTATTTGAGCCCGAGAAGCATGATTTATGCAGATTTCACCAAGAGCTTTGGCGGAGATTACAAGGTAGACTGGAGAATCAATGCAGGAATTCGCTTCAGCTTCTGAGCATGATGTCAACTTCCAAAAGGGGAATGAAACAAGATTTTGTCATGAGAACTGAATAATAAAAAGAAAAAATAAAGGACTGCTTTCCTGGGGACAGGACGGCAGTCCTTTATACTTGGGAGATAATTAGATAAGTATGCGAAACAGAGCAAGTTAACATTGTATTTGAAAAGGATTTATAAAAAATAATTAAAATTACCAATTGGAATATCATTTATTGTTGATATGTGAAAAGTAATATAGTATAATTTACACGATGAGATTGGATGATCATTTGGAATTATGAGATGTAAATAGCTATTTCTTAATAAATAATGATTATCCAATAATTTAATACTATTATGAGGACAAAAGCTGAAGAGCTCATGTGGGGAATCCGGTGAGACTCCGGAACTGGCCCGCAACTGTATGGGGAATTGTGTCATAGTAAGTCTTTCACAGAGATATGACAGAATGAGGAACTAAGTCAGGGTGCCACTTTGTTTTCTGATTTTCTAATGACTTGCGAGGCATAAGGCTAGATGCATAAGAAAGCCGGATATGGGAAATCCGGTTCAGATTTAGAATTATGAAATCTGTGCATCTTTTTATTGTCTCGTTTTTTTGTTGCGTTTAATGGAGTGGATGAAAGGGAGTGCCGAGTATGGATAATTTGAAATACTTTTTGGAGTGAATCCAGTTCATGTGACACGGGTTTCATGACCGCGGCAAGCGGTTCAGATCCGGATGGGTATGTTTTAGAAGAGGATGAATTGCCTGCTGTCGGGCAAGGCTGGGGTGCTAATCGAGTATCCGGCAGAGAGTTTATGTTTGCAAAATCGGGAGGAATTATGAAACGGAATAAGGTAAGTAAATTACAGATGAGGCGGCTGGCTGCCGGTGTTACAATTGCGCTGCTGACGGGTACATGCCAGGTGATGGCAGATCAGTCTACAAATCCGATCAGTGAAAGTGAAGTATTTACTGCAGACCGTCTGGCACAGGTCGTTAATAAAAATAACATGCCTAAAGAAAGATTCAAATCCGTCGCAGCAGGTATTTTAGGATATACGCATGATAAGGCCTCAATTAAGACGATTAATATTGATATGGCGGGTCATGACCTGACGCTCGATTTGACGAAAGTTGCCGATTTGGGGGCTGATTATTCAGCATACGGGATCAAGGCGAATAATAAGACAACTATCGTGGTTGACAGCAATAAAACCAATCCGGGGAAAAACGGTACGATTACCATCAAGGCGAAAACGCTGTGGTCTCCCTCAGGAGACAGCGGCAGCAAGTATACTGCTGCACATGGTATCGCAGTGGGCAATTTTAGCCAGAGATTTAATAAAAAAGTAAGTGAAGACCTGGTGAAGACGACGATCAATGCTGATGTAGTGATTGAAGAATTGCGCGGCGGTTCTATCAAAACGACAGGCATTTCGTCTATGGACTGTTCTGATTTAGCGATTAATGGAAGATTCACAATCAAGCCGGGCGCAATTAGCCTTATGCAATGGAATCGGGGCGATCAGTCAAAAACTTATGGCATATATATGATTGGAAGCAATAATACTATTTCTATTACTTCAGCGGATATTGATGATTCAAAGAATGGGTCACTTTCTGACCTGATTAAAACGGACGAATCGCTTTGGGGCGGCAAAACAGAGAAGAATGTTCTTCGTATTGGCGGCGGTACGCTCAAAGTCAAAGAGAATCAGAAAGAACGGTATCTTATCAGCGCCGCGAAAGGATTCCGGACATTTATCAATGTGAATCAGGACGGAAGCGCAATCGGGACATCAAAAGCAGATTTGCAGGGGACGATTCGCATGGATGCTGGGTCAGAAGCTTATGTTGGTCTTACTGCCGGATCGAAATGGGTCGGCGGAACACAGGCAGATACAAAAGGAAAGGTGAATCTTTTTCTTTCAGAAGGTGGTGAATGGAACACGCTGAATGCGGGACAGGGCAGCCGTGTAACCAGGTTTGCCGGTGATGCAAAAGGCGGTGCAATTTATCAAAAAGATGCGGGACAGCTTGTAATTGAAAATTACAGCGGCGCGGGAAAAATCTATTACGCCCATGAGAATGCAGGAACAAAGGCAGAAGACTACAAGGCGGGAGACACCCATATCGGATCCGCGGCAGAAGGATCACGCATTACAGTAGTTACAGATAATAAAGGAATTGTTGATACAGATAAAGACCAAGTGTATAAGGCTTTAAATGCTTTGGCGGGAAAACTGTATTACGATGCTTATAAAAACGGAGAAAAGAAGCTGGCGGGACAGGCAGAGATAGCCGAAGGGCTGACGGCGTCATCTAAAACATTACAAATGAGAGACCTGCTGTTCAAAAAAGAAAACGGACAGGGGTATGTAGAAGATAAACCCGTGCCGCCGGCAAATCTGGATGTAAGTGAACAGATTGTTGAAGATGGTCTGGGATCGGGGAATATGTATTGGATGAATAACGGGTATAAAGATGGTGAGGATGATGATCATCGTTATGTCCTGAAGTCCGATACCACGATCAAGGTTGATTTATCAAATCCCAAGACTCTGACATACGGGGGAAATCAAGGTGCCAATGTAGCAAATATCATATGGGGAGATCCGGATTATACAGCGGATGGCTTTATTGATATGAACGGACATAAGCTGACCTTGATTTCTGAGGCAAATCATTTAAGGCATTATGCGTCGGGAATTTTGTCACATGGCGGTGATCTGGAAATAAAGAACGCGGCAGGTATAGATATTGACATACATGGCGATAAAAATGCAAAGAGCGGTATTTATGTCTGGGGACAGGGCAGAAATGGAGCGAGCCTCACTATATCTAATGATAATCAAGCGGAACATGCTGTGAAGATACGTAATACGGCAGCGGAAAAAGACGCAGCTATACTTGTGGACGGCAGGAGCGTAAAGGATGGCGGAAGTGCAAAGCTTGTTATAAAAGGTTTGGTAGATGTTGAGAATGATGATGTCAGCGTAATTCAGGCAAATAAGGGCGATGTGTCAATCGGCGGCGGGAAAATAATAGCCAAAGGGGATAAGGCGTCCAGTTTGAAGATAAATAATGACGGTAAAATCCAGATCAACGGCAATTTGTCGGACAGAAATGTTCTTACGGCAGGAGCAGTCAAACATGATGTACAGATAGAAGGGAATGTACTTGCTCAGAAAGGAAGATTGGGACTGGTTCTGAATACGGACGGGTCCTACATAAAAGGGTTGATAGGAACAGATGCCGGAACAGCTGGTCAAACGTACATGATGCTTTCTGACGGAGCCTCCTGGTACCATGAAGGAAAAGGAGCCCGAACAGACAGCATTAAAGAAAGTAAAATCAAAAACCTTGAGGCTGATGGCGGCAACATTTACCAGAAAAATGAGAAACCGATAACCATTGAGAACTACAAGGGAAATATGAAACTGTTCTATAAGCATGAGAACGCGGGCACGAAGGCGGAAGATTACAAGTCGGGAGATGTACACATCGGATCTGCGGCAGAAGGGTCACGCATTACCGTGGTCACGGATAATAGCGGAATTACCATGACTGATGAAGCCCAGGTATATGAAGTACTGAATGCTCTGGCAGGAAAACTGTATTACGATGCCTACAAGACCGGAGAAGGAAAACTGACCGGACAGGCGACAATAGCCGAAGGACTGACCTCATCCTCCAAAACCTTGGAAATGAAAGACATGCTCTTCAAGAAAGAAAACGGACAGGGATATGTAGAGGGAAAACCCACGCCGCCGCCACTGGTTAATCCGGTACGCCATCAAATCGTGGAAGCGAACTATTTTGCTGAAGAAGCGCGGGATTTCTGGTCTAAAGCGGGAGTTTATGATGGGAAAGGCCACTATAAATTTGATCATGACTTGTCACTGGTAACCCATGCGGAAGATGATCCTGTAACAACAGTAAACGATAATAAGTTCGGAAATATCTACTGGAACGGTGATGTGGTCGGGGATATCGACATGACCGGACACAGGCTGGAACTGAAATCCATTACGGAGCGCCTGCCGAAGAAAAACCCCAATGCAATTACCGTCTACAGCGGTACATTAACAATCAAGAATGTCAACGGAATGTACATCGAATCCGATCCGAAGGGAAGCCTTTACGGACGAGGAATCCTGGTAGCAGGGGTACGCGGTGACGAAAGATGGAAAAGCGGAAGCGGCCATGCAAAGTTAATCATAGAAAATGATGATGATCCGGCACATGCAGTAAAAATCCGTGTAAAAGACACGGGAGAAGATTTCGGCGCTATTGAAGCGCAGAAACATAATGGAAGCGCGCTCGTAGACATTAAAGGACTTGTGGATATTGACTCCAAGATGTGGAGAGCTGTTGAGTCTCACGGGGCAAAAGTATCTATCGGAGGAGGAACAATCAGAGGAACAGATGTCGCATCCTTGGCTGCTTATACAGGCGGCTCGATACTCGTCAATGCAAAGCTGAATGATGAGAATAAGGTAGAAGCTACTTCTGCGACCCGTCCGGTAAAGATTACCGGGGATGTCAGTGCTGAAAGCGGCGGTCATGTCATGCTGGGACTGAACAATAAAGACTCCTTCTTGAAGGGTCTGGTAACCACGGATATATCGGGAATCAATCCGGATACGCAAAAATGGGGAAAGATACCCGGAAAAGTATCTATGGTGCTGGCAAATGGAGCAGTCTGGGAACACAAGCAGGTAGGAGTAGGATACTATCACAAGAAAGGCGCGGATTTCAACTACAAGAACCGTGGTAAGGGAGAATCTATTGACAGCCATGTAACAAGCCTGCGCGCGGACAAAGGCATACTGCTGCAGAATGATCCGCATAAACTGACCATCGATAAATACGAAGGAAACATGAAGCTGGTCTATGAACATGAGAACGCGGGTACGAAGGCGGAAGATTATAAGACAGGAGATGTACACATAAAAGAAGCTGCGAAAAATTCATCAGTTACCATGGTGACGGATAACAGCGGAATTACGATGACTGACGATAAGCAGGTGTACAATGTATTGAATACCCTGGCAGGCAAACTGTACTATGAAGCCTACAAAAACGGAGAAAAGAACCTGAAAGGGCAGGCGACGATTGCGGAAGGGTTGACAGCATCCTCTGCGACGTTGAAGATGGCGGACATGGATTTCCATGAAGCAAGTGGACAAGGATATGCAAAAGAAATAAACCCAAGTCCGAATCCCAATCCCAATCCCAATCCCAATCCTAATCCTAATCCCAAGCCGAAGCCTCCTATTATTTATGGAAGCAAAGAAACTCAGATGATGAAAGGCGCCAAAACAGCCATGGCATCCACCATCCTTCTGTGGAGGACGAACAATAACGACCTGCAAAGAAGAATGGGAGACATAAGACTGGCCAAAGAAGAAAACGGCATCTGGGCCAGATACCTGGGCGGAAAGAACAAACTGGACAAACAGAACACCTACCTCAAACAAACCTATGACATAGCCCAGGTAGGCTACGACAAGAAAAAAGGAAACTGGACAATCGGGGCGGCCTTGGACTACGGAACAGGAAAAGACATCTACGCGAACGGGACAGGAAAAGAAAAACTGGCAAGCCTTGCCCTGTACGGAACCATGCAGAAAGAAGACGGACAGTACATAGACGTCATCCTGAGAGGAAGCAAAGTAAAGAATGACTACACCGTATACAACGAAATGAACCACCGCCTGGAAGGGAAGTACAGGACAAACGGCCTGTCGCTGAGCATGGAATACGGGAAGCGGATGAAGAAAGAAAACGGCTTCTACATAGACCCGAGCATTGAACTCACCGCAGGGCACTTAGGAGGAAAAGACTATGACGCCGTAAGCGACTATGCAGGGGGGAAGAAAATGCACATCCACCAGGACGGAATAAACAGCGTGATAGGGAGAATCGGACTGGGGATAGGAAAAGAGACAGAAAGAAGCAACCTGTTTGCGAAGATAGCGCTGGCCCATGAATTCGGAGGGAAAGTGAAGAGCATCTTCAGTGCGGAAAACGAACCGACGAGCGGGACAGAAGTAGACCTGAAAGACAGCTGGGTAGACGTAGAAGTAGGAGGAAGCTGGCTGGTGAACAGGAACACCTATCTGTACGGAACCTACACAAGAAACTTCGGGGCTGACGTTTCGAGCAAGTGGAGAATAGACGCAGGCATCCGCTTCAGCTTCTAAGGATGATGAACGCTTTCGAAAGGGGAATGGAACAAAACTTTGCTATGAGAACTGAATAAGAAGAAACGAAAGGACCGCCTTTCCGGGTATGGGAAGGCAGTCCTTTTCAGTTTATCTTTTTCTCCATCACGGTAATAGATCCTTCGCTTGCGTTCAGGATGACGTCTTTCGTTTCTCGTCATTATAACGCTTAACGTTTTCTGTCATTATGACGACTTCCGTACCCCGTCATTAGAACGGAGGCAAGAATGCTGTGTGAGAAAGCAGGTAAACGGCAACATGACATTAAGTGAAGAATCTATTATTCTGATGACGCCTTACCGGCTTCCTCATCACGGCAATAGATCCTTCACCGACGCTGCGGATGACGTCTTACCATCCGTCGTCATTCTGAGCAGGGGTAAGGATATCTTGTGAGAAAGATGGGAAGCAGCAATATGACACTGAGCGAAGAATCTATTTACTTTTATGACGTCTTACCGGCTTCAGTGTGATGGTAATGGATTCTTTGCTGGCGTTCCGGATGACGTTTTGACATGAGTGATACTTTACCAGTAGGCAAAAAGCGGTCGGAATCCCAGCAGGGATTTATCGTCCCTTGGCATCCAAGATGAAAGAAAGCTTAAAAATAATGAAAATAAAATTACCATAAGAGGAAAAGAAAAAGTAAAATAATTTGCAAATGGTATATGTCTTATGGTAATATAATAATATCTGAACAACCTTTGTTTAGAACAATTTCAGAGAGAAGACAAAGTCGAAAGGCTTTTGTGGAGAATCCGGTGGAAATCCGGAACTGTTTTACAGCCGTGAAGGGTGAGAAACCCCAGTCGGATGCCGCTTGTTTTCAACTTTCTAATGACCTGCAGGATAGGGGGCAGTAGATACTTGTACATTCGGTAACTGTCTGGCTTGTCCCGCAGATTTTTATTTATCCCAAATGCCGGCAGGATAGTAAATAATCAGCAAATGTATTTAAAAATCGGAGAGATCATTCATGATCAAACTAAAGGATGAGATTAAACGGGTGGAAGCGGTAAAAGGCAATGTTGTTCCTGTCAGCAAACAGTTATATCTGAATTTACTGAAAGAAATCAAATTATTGCGTTTTAAAGCCCATGTGGCAAATGACTGGAATCTTCCTTTGAAAGAAAAAGAAAAAGTGTACAGGGATATCACAGAATTATTGTTTGAGTTCTGGCGTGACCAGAGAAATGGAGCGTACAAAATGGCGGAGAATAAGAATACGGTAAAAGCGGAAACAGCAGTGCCGGAAGTAAAGGTGGGGATTGAAAAGGTAGCTTTGTTTAAGAAGCATCTGGAAGATGCGAAAATCAGCGGGTTCGGTATTCAGGATTTTAAGGATGACGTGCATTCCCAGGCTTTCCGCAGTAACCTTCCTGTAGCCGGACAGAACCTTCCTTTCATGATTTTGTTTGATGACAGTGTTTACACGATCATCCAGGTACAGGTGGCGGCAGCGATTGTAACAAAAGAGAAAAAGGCGACCGTTTGTGAAGAGCTGAATGCGTTGAATGACCAGTACCGTATGCTGAAATACAGTGTGGATGAAGCCGGCAACGTGCTGCTGACCTGCTGCATCCCTGCGGGACTTGATCATTTTGATGCGCCGCTCGTTGTGGCGATCCTGAACCAGATCCAGGGGCATTTAAATGCGGTGTATCCGACAATCATGGAAAAGCTCTGGAAGAAATAAAGAGTGAAAGAGACGTGTATTTTATTTTGGAAAAGAGGTTTACATATGAAAAAGGTTCTTATTTCTATGATGATGGCAGCTGCTTCTCTTGGAATGATGGCGCAGGCTGACGCAGCGTCCGGTTATGTCAATGTGGAGGATGTCCTGTCTTCCACGCCGGCTTTTATGCAGGCAGGGAAGACTGTGGTTTCTGAACAGCAGAAATTACAGAATCAGTTCAATGAACAATCTAAAGATATGTCAGATAAGGATAAACAGGCACTCGGACAGAAACTGAACCAGCAGCTGGCACAAAAGGAAAATGAAGTCATGGCTCCCATCCAGGCAAAATTCCGGGCGGCTGTGGAGAAAGCGGCTAAAGATAAAGGCGTAGATTTGGTCATCAATGCAAGAGACGTTATTTATGGCGGCATCGATCTGACAGATGCTGTAAAAGCAAATATGAAATAATGACAGAACGATAAAAGAGTATCCGGCGAGATTGCTTCCTCGGGATACTCTTTTTGTATTTTTTTAAGAATCAATAACATTGGATGGGGTTAAATAAATCCACAAAAAGTTACAAAATAAAATTGAATATGTAAAAATTCTATGATAGAATTCAATTAGCTAATAATTAAAAAACAAGATAATGGAATCTAATAACGGGGAATCCGGTGAAAAGCCGGAGCTGTCTCGCAGCTGTAAGGGAAGTCGGCCTGCTGTGGCCCTTTCACAGAGGGGCAGGCAGACAATGAACCGAGCCAGGGTGCCGTTTGTATTTCATCATCAAAAGACTCGCGAGGCATGAGCCGGATGGAGGATGGGAAATGTTTTCTCATTTCAGTTTGGCTGTGCCTTTTATGATGAGTGTAATTTTTATGGACGGCAGAGTGCCGGGAAGAAAGGAAGAGGGAACACGATGGGGATTTTTGATTCGGCAGTAGGATATTTTGTCCGCGGAGGCCTGTGTATGTGGCCTTTGCTGTTTTGTTCACTGGCAGTTATATTTCTGGCGGTGGAGCGGTATGTGTATTATCGGCAGGCAATCTCCGACACGAAATTTGTGATGATGTTCTGTAAGGAAATGACGCGGGGAAAAGTTTCCGAAGCGGCAGAACTGGCGGAAGGTGCATCAGGCAGCGCTGCAAAACTGGCAAAGGATATTTTGTCTGAAAAGGACAGTCTTGGTCAATCACTTGAATCTGTTACCTATGAAAAGACGGATCGTTACCTGAATCAGCTGTCGGCCCATCTTGATTATTTAGGGGTTATCATCGGGCTTTCTCCCATGCTTGGGCTTTTAGGGACGATTACCGGAATGATGGGGACTTTTTCTTCCATGACGGGACAGCTGCAGAATACGGCCGGTGTCACCGCCGGATTGGCGGAAGCGCTGATTACGACTATTTTCGGATTGGTGATCGCGATTACAGGTATGCTGGTACATGCTTATTTGAACGCGAGGTATAAAAAGGCGATGCTTGATCTGGATGCGGTGGCAGATGCGCTTATCTCCGGACTGTCCGGGAAGTGAGGGGGCATTATGAGGAGAAGACCGAGGCAGGCGGATAAAATGCCTGAACTGATGATCAGCCCTATGCTTGACCTTATATTCCTGCTGCTTGCATTTTTTATCATCAGCACGATGTACATGACGGAAGTGAGGACAATCTCTATTGCCCTTCCTGACGCGCAAAGCGCTGAAACGGTTTCTAAAAGCAGCAGCCTTGTGACTATCAAAAAAGATGGGAGCTGCTGGCTGGATGATAAAAAAATGTCTTTGGATGTGATTGTGGCGGAAGTAAAGAAAAGAAGCGGATCAGACGCGAATTATTCCGTCGTTATCCGCGGAGAGAAGGAGGCCGCTTACAATGATGTCATCCACGTTCTCGACCGGTTTAAAGCGGCCGGCATCACCAGGTTCGGGCTGGCAGCGGAGCAGGAGGCAGGCGGATGAATGACCGGCAGAGGTATGCGGTTGGTATTGCCGCTGCTGTCCTTATTCATTTATTTGCTGCTGTCATGCTCGGATTGTTCGGCGTGAAATATATGGAAGTTCCGTTTCGTGGGGAAGTATTGCAGGTATCGCTTGATGCGGGCGGCGGAAACCGGGGCGGGGGAGGCAGCAAAGGGAGAAAGGCGCCGGCGGCGAAATCATCTGAAGCAAAAATCAATGATGCTGCTGAACCTGTGGAAATGCCTGATGAAGAAATTAATGAAAAGGCAGCGGAAGAAAAGCCGGAGCCGCAGGACAGGGCGGATAAGAAAGAAACAGCGGACACGGCAGGTATGTCTGCTTCTGATGCCGCGGCAGGAAATGAAGGGATGAATACACAGGGCGACGGCAGCGGCAGCGGCGGGGAAACGGGAGACGGGGACGGCACTGGTACGGGTGACGGCAGCGGAACCGGTACCGGTGAAGGTGACGGCAATGGAAGCGGGCCGGGAGCCGGCGTTCCTATTACGCCGCCGACAGTGATAAATAAAGTGCTTCCTGTCTATCCGCCGTCTGCAAAGATGAAGGAAACGACGGGTATTACTTATGTAACGATTCTGGTCAATGCATCGGGGACGGTGGATTCCGCTTATGTGGCGCAGGGGTCAGGAAGCAGTGTCTTAGATGCGGCGGCGATCGATGCGGCTTATCAATGGACATTTTCTCCTGCACTTGATAAATATGGGGTGCCTGTCCCCTGCCGGATTACATTCCCGGTAGAATTCAGATTGAATTGAGGAAATGCTTTTATACCAATGATTAAGATACCGGCATGTTCCGCTTTACGCGCCTGCCTTGTATGGCAGGGCCGTGAACTGCATTTTATCATGCTTTGCGGTATGTGGATTACGCTTCGGTTTGTTTGGCGCCTGAAAATAAAAAACGTCTATAGTAATCAAACATTTGTGACACACTCTTAGAAAATAGTTTTAAGCCG
>ENA-OPSQ01000365-OPSQ01000365.1-human-gut-metagenome-genome-assembly--contig:-NODE-365-length-41735-cov-19.509237_pt1 | contig 41735 bp, 18 predicted proteins | sample MGYA00241456_ERZ501904 | MGnify/ENA primary metagenome ERZ501904 (study PRJEB25962, sample SAMEA2042452) | human gut metagenome | biome: human gut; feature: human-associated habitat; material: faeces...
ATTAGGGCTTACTCGGGACTTGCACCCGTTAGACAATGCTCGTGCCGAGCATACTGCCAAAAAAGGGAGCGCAACCATTAGTGATGCGCTCCCTTTTATGATTGTTTCTTTTATCTTAAAATCCTAACCGAATAACGTCAGATTACTTCTGAACGAACTTCTTGCCATTCTCGATAACGAGACCCTTATAAGAAGCATTCACCTGCTGGCCAGCCATATTATAGCGAACAGACTTCTTGGCAGAAGTTGAGGCATTGATGTTGACGATGCCACTGGTTTCACCAGGTGTGAACTCAAAGCCACTGAAACCAATCTGAGTATTTTTGTTGAATATATAGTAAGTTTCGCCAGCAGTTGCAGAGAAAGTCAAATATACCCAAACTGGACGGTTACCGGCAGCTATCACATAAGCATCAGTACCCTCTGTACCCTTGGTAGCAATTTCTTTCTGATACAGCATATAACCATAAAGAGGACTATCCTCTGCTACATCATTATTGGTAGCCTGAACATAACCACTGATTTTCACATCAGAGCCAAAAGCTAAGGCTTTGGCGTCACTACCTTTTGCAACATAGACATCACGGTTACCCTTATTAGCCCAAATGCCAACCTTAAAAGTACCAGCCACCTTTGGGGTCAGAGTAATATATGTACCATTCTTAGGAAGACCTGCTGTTCCATCTGGAGTATAGTAAGAGGCGTCCCATTTGGCACGGTAGTTACCTGTAGGTTCACCATCTGTCATAATCTCTTCAAACTCAACCTTATCCAAGTTCACAGGATTACCCTTACCTTGAACATAGTAGAAAGGTGCAACAGATCCATCCTTGCTCAATGCCTGACTCTTGATACCATTCCAGGTATTGTCAACTTTTGGCGTCAACTTGCCATTTTCGAGTGCGCCGTCATTATAGCCGGCAACAGGGCCTGAGGTATGAGTACCCTCCACGTTGGCAGTTGAGAACTTAACAACAGACATCGCACTGGCATCAGCATTAGCAACATAGTCGGCCTTCAATGTACCATCCTCATTGTTAACATACCAGCTCTCTGTCTGAGCATTAATACTCATGGCAACAAGTGCCATAGAAATCAAAGTAAAAAATTTCTTCATAACCTTGTTTAGTTTAAATTAATACTTTTAAGTTTGTCTTTATAGTTGTTTATCCATAAGACGCAAGAGCCAGACTTTTGCACCCACGTGTTCTCATCTTTTTACCAGAAAAACAAATGAACGAGATATGAGGTAATCGAAAACGGGGTGCATTCTCTATCAAGAGAACACACCCCGCAACCTTAATATATTATGTTATGACAATATCGTCATTCCTCTTTTGACATTACTCAGCCAATGGGTCGAAGGTACCATTGGCACCACCATTGTTGTAATCACCCCAACCGATGGTCTGAGGCAAAGCCTTGTTGGCGATAGATGCACTAGAAGAGAAGCCTAAGAAGTAATACTTAGGACGGAAGTTCATGTAGAGGAGATTCTTGTTAGAATCGTAACCGTCACCCTTCTGTACCTTCAACTTCAAGTTGTCCTTATACCATGTAGACAAATTTTCGAGCTGAGTATTCAAATCATCCTCACGGAGATCAACACCCTTAGGACGCTCAGTACCAGCTTTCAACAATGGGTCAGAATTGAAAGTTGTACCACCTACGCCATACTTATCAGCAACACGATACTGGATATTTTCACGACGCTGACCGTTCAAAGCCTTGAAACCAAGCCATGTGCAGGTATTGCCACCCCAACCGGTCAATGTCCATGTAGAAGGAGCACCCTCTACCTTGCCAGTACCACCATCGAAGAGCATCCAACGGCGGAGGTCATCGAAACGCTTACCCTCGTAAGCAAACTCAATCTGGCGCTCATAGAGAATCTGAGAGATACAGGTAGCCTGATCTGTATAAGCTGCAGGTGTGATACCATCATCCTCAGAATTTGCAGCTGAATAACCAGCACGCTCACGAATCTGCTTAACATATTTTACAGCCTCATCCAGATGACCAGCACCTGCTGCAACCTCAGCAAGGTTCAGGAGAACCTCAGCATAACGGAGTTCAATCAATGGAGCAGCAGAATAGAATGGAGCAGCACCCTTGGTATCAAGAGCTACGTACTTATAAAGAGGAGAAGAATTGACATCCAAATCATCACTCTTCTTGCGTACATATACACCCTGACGGCTCTTCAACAGGTTGTCTGCACCATAAGAATCACCACTCTCAGGGTTGCCGGCATCATTCTTGCTGGTATACCATACATAGTTCCAAAGTACATAGTTGGCACCATCCGAAGGGTTGTTCGCATCGCGCTCTGACGCATTACCACTGTAAGCCCAACGGAAGCCAGGGAAAGCGAAGGTACGATAGAAGCGCTTGTCACGATTCAGGAATGGAGTCTCGCTATCCAAAGTCTTCTCAGAACGAGCCAACTTAGTATAAGTATCGCAACTCTCAGGAAGTTTACCATCTGACATTGGGAACATATTAATCAGCATCTGAGAAGCATTCTTACCGCTACCACCTGTATTAGCTGGACGAATCTGACGCTCCCAGTTGTTGTTCTTCTGATTATCGAGACCATCACCTGTTACATTATTGTATAAGGTAACGAACACAGCCTCTGGATTATTACCGCCATCGGTAAACATCTTGGCAAAGGTAGAACCATTCTTATTGTCATTGTCTGTATACAAGTGATAACCACACTTGTTGATACGCTCCAAATCAGCCTTCATGGTTTCATAAGCAGTCTTCCAACGGTTTTCATCGTTAGTACGGTTGAAGAGAGGGCTACACCACAAAAGCATCAAACGACCCTTCAAAGCCAAGGCTGTACCAGTAGTTACACGGCCTTTCTCCGACCATCCAGAACCATTTTCTGTCTTGGCAGCCAACATATCAGCAGCCTTATTCAAATCATCAAGAATAAACTCGTAAGTCTCCTTAGATGTAGCACGAGGAGTAACAGAACTTTCTACAGGATCCTGTGTTTCCTTAACCAGAGGCACACCGCCATACCACTTGAACAAGTTGTAATAGCACCATGCACGGAAGAAATATACCTGACCGAGCAATTCATTCTTCTGTTCCTCAGAAAGAGTGCTGCCGCTGATACCCTGGATTACATCATTGACATTACGGATTCTACCATATACAGATGCCTGAATATTAGACTGGTCGCCCATGAAGAAATCAGGAACCGAATTTGTGGAACTGGTAGAGCTCAGCTCAACCTGTGGGTCTACAAAAGAGCTGAGACCACTGTATTCCTCAGTAGACTTACCTGCCTCATCCGCATTACCCATAGAAGGATATTTCCAGGTCAAATCGTTGGTTGTTGGCAAACACCAACTGTAGATATCGTTTAGACGACCATTACATCCTTCATAATAGTTGTAGATGTCTTTATTTACATTGTCATAGTTCTTCTTTTCCTCCAGGAAGCTGTCACTACAAGAGCTGAAAGCCAAGGCTGAAACCAGACCAAGACTGAATAATTTTATTGTCGTTTTCATTGTTCTTTTCTTTTTAAGAATTATATAAGTATCTCATTAGAATGAGAGGTTTACACCCACTGTCCACTTACGGAGGTTAGGATAGCTTCCGTATGATCCCGACATAGGATTCATGAAGTTGTCTGGATATGGATTGTAGAAGTTGATGAGGTTCTGACCGGTAATATTGATACGGCAGCTGTTGATACCGATGCTACCCAACCAGCTCTTTGGCAAAGTATAAGCCAAGGTCAAGCGGTTCAGAGCCACACGTGCTGTACTTACTCTCCAGAAGCTGGATGCAACAGCATTCACATCTGTATACTTCAGGTTAGGATAGTAAGCCTCACGGTTCTCCTTAACTACGAGATTTCCTGATCCATCATATACATCCTGATAAGCAAACATATTGTCTGGATTCCAGAATGAAGGCATGTTGCAATACTCCAGATTACCTGTTGGCTTCAATGCTGCACCAGGAAGTGTGGTATAACCACCCCAGCTTGCACCAATCTGAGCTGTCAGAGAAAGGCCCTTCCAGTCTGCACCCAAATTCATGGTCAAACCATAGAGATTGCTGCTGCGATGACCTAACTCTACCTGGTCGTTGTCTACATCTACGATACCATCAGGTCCGGCATAAGTACCGGTCTCAGAATCGTAAGCACCACGAACATCCTTATACATCAACATACCAGGGCGAACCTGGTCTTTGGTCATACCCATATAAGTAGAGATGTTGTACTTCGTGAAGTATTCCTCAATATCCTGGAAGCTGCGGAACATACCGATGCATTGCATACCCCAGAGACCTACGTCTGTACGGTGACCAGGAGTAATCTGACGGTAGAGATAGTCTGTAACCCAGTCCATATTCAGTACCTTGTTGTCAGACCAGCCTGTGTTGATACCAATACGATACTTGAAGTCCTTACCAATCTTATCCTTCCATGTAACAGAAAGCTCACCACCCCATGAATCCATCTCACCGATGTTGGATGCAGCACTCTGTGTACCTACGGTAGAAGGAACAGTCTGCTTGATATTCATCAGCATCTCGCGGTTCTTCTCATAATAGTAATCGAAGGTTACAGCCAGACGGTTGTTGAGGAACTGTGCATCAATACCCACGTTGGTCTTGTAGTCTTTATCCCAATGAACGTCTGAATTTACCGCAGAATTGTTCTTGTTGATGGTGATACGGTTGCCAGAATCCTTACCAGTCTCGAATACTGTACCACGGTTGGCATCCTGTGCATAAACCTGCATCCACTGCCATGCCGCTGTATTGTCTCGACCGGTCATACCCCAGGAAGCACGGAGCTTCAGGAAGTCAACACCCTTTACCTTATTGCGGAACCAACTCTCCTCAGAGATTACCCAACCTGCAGAGAATGCAGGGAATGTTCCCCAGTAGTTCTTTGGAGCAAACTTGGTTGATGCATCAGAACGAACCAGAGCCTCGAAGAGATACTTGTTGGCATAGGCATAGTTGATACGGCCGATATATGAAAGGGTACCGCTCTCACTACGGGTAAACATAGTAGTCATCTCACCTGTTGCAGAGTTATACTGACCGGTAGTGAAAGGATATGGGGTCAAACGCTGTCCCTGCAAGTACTCACTCTCTGCCTCAGACTTCTCTATAGAGAACAGACCACCCAGATGATGCTGACCGAAATCGCGCTGATACTGGGCTGTGAAGTTCATCTGATAGTTATCAGTACGAACCATGGTACGAGCCAGATAGTCACCATTGGCGGTTGTCACACCATTGAAGTTAGACGCTGCCAGGTAATCGAAATCTGCATTATCGCCGCTGGTAGGAGTATAAAGGTGGTTACCGCTACCATAACGAGTCAACATCTGATAGAGGGTGAAGTTTGAACCATATTCATTACCCTTATCGGTATTGATACTCTTGGAATAAGAGAAGCGCAACTTCAATCCCTTCAGAATCTTGCTCCAACCGAAATCATAATTAAGGCTTCCGCTGATATTCAAGTTTGAATTCATGTTCTTGCGGTAGTCGCCATTGTTCTGCAAAGTAGCAAAGTTATACTGCTGGTTCTGGTTCTTCTGTGTATTGCTAGGACCATAAGCCAGGATATCATAACCATTTACTGATTCTGGCATGTAAGTAGGACGGGTCAGAAGGAGGTTGTAGTCCTTCTCATCGCCAGATCCACCCACCTTTACCAATGGCTTTTCCTTTGTAGCATAGTCACCGCTAACAGTCAGATTAGCACCCAACCACTTGCTTACTTTTACATCGACACCGGCACGGTAGTTCCAACGGTTATAGTTGAGTTTACCGAGGTTACCATCCTGATCGAAGTAAGAGATACCTGCAAAATAGTTCACCTTATCGGTAGCACCACTTACGTTCACGCTATGCTTCTGGGTCATACCTGTATCCCAATATTTATCGAGCAAGTCGTAGTTAAGTCCCTTCATTGCTTCCAACTCATCTGCCTGGAAAAGCGCAGTAGTCTTGTTGAGAGAAGTATTGGTTGGATCGGCAGCAATAACTGCATTGTACAAACGACCATACTGGTAAGCATTCAGCATCTTAGGACGAGAAACCTCATCGGTGAAACCGAAAGAACCGCTATAAGAGATGCGAGGAGCACCCATCTTACCCTTCTTGGTAGTAACGAGGATAACACCGTTGGCAGCACGGGCACCATAAACGGCAGCAGAAGCATCCTTCAATACAGAGATACTCTCTACCTCAGAGGCATCCAGGTTATTGAAAGCCTCAGCACCGAGGTTCTGGTAACTGTTACCAACCTTTACATCGTTAGGATAGATATAACCATCGATAACGAAGAGAGGCTGCTGGGCTGTAGAACCGACTTCGCCCAATGAGTTGGTATCACGGATCATGATACGGGCATTCTCACCAGGACGGCTCTCACCACCACTTACGCTCAAACCGTTAACCAGACCGCCCAAAGAAGAAGCCAAGCCACCATTAGCAAGGTCCTGGATTTCATCTGTTGGGATGTTGGCTACAGAACCGGTCAGGTGAGCCTTCTTTTGGGTACCGTAACCTACGACTACCACCTCCTGAAGAGTCTTGTCGTCAGCAACCAGCTTGATAGTACCACCATTGGTAGTAGCATCCTTAAAACCAATATAAGAAACGGTAACCTTGCCACCCTTAGGAACAGACAACTTATAGTTACCATCCATATCGGTAATCACAGCAGTCTTGGTACCGGCAACCTTTACGGTAGCACCGATAACAGGTTCACCGAGGTCATCGAGTACAGTACCCTGCACTACTTTATTTTGAGCCATTGCAGGCACAGCACAGGTAAGTGCCATACCAAAGGCCAATGTCTTTATATATTTACGTTTCATCTTGTTTCGAGATTAGATAGTTTAAATTATTTTCTCCAACGTGGATCACCGATTGTACTTGAAATCGCACCGGTAGCCTTGAAATTAAGCCCGAAGTTAGACTGGGTGAAGTCAAGTTCCTTCTTGGTCTCTGCCTCAGCAAATCCAGCATCCTCTTCAGTAGCCAGCTTACCCTTATCTGTTCCATCAACAGAGTTGGCGATACCCCAGACTGTATTCAAATTCTGATGATATTCCAATTTACAGTTGCCCTGAATGAACTTCTGCAAACGGAAGCAGTCATAGAAGATGTTGTTATCATAAGTAATCACATATTCCTTACGATTAGGAGTATTGTTACCGAACTCCTTCTTGTCATATACACGGATAAAGGTATTATCCATCATGGTGCAAGAACCACCTGCTGTAGGGAAGACACGGTCCAAATCCTTATTGTTGAAACGGAACATACGGTTCTTACCATTGCCTTCAACAGTATTGTAGATAGTAGAGTTCTTGATGGTAATACTCTTAATACCACCATACCAGAACTGACCGCCACTAGGAGCCTTGAAGCCATTAGAAAAGCCGCAGATGATAGCACCATTAGAGTTCTTCTTTCCGTCATTACGCATCTGAACCACGCTGTTCATCACACGTACATCAGCAATACCCCAAGAGCACTGGCCTACAGAGAAGAGTCCATCGATGACATTCTTGAAGGCACAATCCTGAATGATGATTGGGTCTTGCAGGATATATACATCGGCAGGCTGACCACCATTTTTACCAGCGCCTACACCCTGAGACTTTGCTGAGCAAGATGCTGGTGGTTCTGGAGACATCTCGATGATACCACCCTTATGAGTTGTGGCAGAGCAGTCGAAATTGATGAACTTCACCTTCAGCTGAGCTGAAGTATAGATGGCAGCACCTTCACCCATAGTAACCAAAGCATGGCTCAGTTTGTTACCACGAAGGGTCATCTTGTTGCCCTTGAAATCAATTGAGTTATTGCAGGTATAAGTACCACCTGCTTCCAACTCGAAAGCCTGCTCATTGTCTGAATCCTGCAACTTTTCTGCAATAAAATCAGAGATGTCAGAACCTGTAGGAATGGTCGTCGCTGGAACCAATGTACTATATTCCTTTTCTGTTGCCTTATCAGCCTCAGTATTGTTCTTTGCCTTGTTACCCAAGGTACGTACAGCTATCTTGTAGTTGGTATCTTCGGCTATCTTGAATTGGAAAGAAGTACCATCAATGGTATCACTCGCCACCTCAACAGGATTGTCAGGATCATCCACATTATAAGCCTTACACTCGTAACCACCAGCGCCATAGACTACCTTCCATGATACTTGCAACTTATCTGAACCATCAGAAGCAGCTACAGTCTTTGTCGAAAGTTCAGGTGACTCCAACTTAACGCCAGACACTCCGTCATCAAACGTTTCTTTGTCATCAAAACCATCAACGGCACACGACCCCAAGAACATCGCTCCTACGGCAGCAAGTGCCAGAGAGAAGAGTCCTTTCCGCGCAATGAAATGATTTTTCTTCATAATTGTCTTTTTTAGGTTTAACTATATTTTTATTTATTTCTTTTCTAACACGATTTATACTTTCCTAATCATAAAAAAGTAGTTTGCCAGTTATTCCCCGAAACTGTTACCTCTCTTGGAATACCTCTTTTAAGTAAGCGATGTTTCTACCGAAATTATATTTCACGTCTCTTACTCTCTTTACATCACGGCTCCGCTCTACCACCAGCCAGCCGCTCCATTTCATCTTGTCAAGCGTCTTCCTGATTTTCGGAAGATTAATCTCCGGGTCTTCCTGGAGATTTACGCTATCTGTATTGGAAGCATGTATCTGGACGATACGCTGGGCACCCAACTTCCGGAGTTCCTTGCAGATATCACGATGATGATCGGCTGCATCCTGGAAATTGTAGTAGACCTTAATCTGACTGCTGCCTACTTTCTTCAGCAGTTTCTTATCAAACTTAGCATCCATACCTGTTCTGATACCGATGGTGATACCCTCCTGCTTTGCCATCTCACCAGCTGTGCGAAGGCGAGAAACCATCTGCAGATATGCTGCACAGCCTTCCTGCTGCCAGTCTTTTCCGCTACCTCCGAGTGGAAGGAAAGCCACCTTGCTGCCAAAGAGTTTCATCGTCTGGAAACAATCTTTCAAAAGGTCTTGATAATTATCACGAGTCAGGAAACTTTGAGCGAAGAAGCCACTCATCGCCATAGAAGGAACAGCTACGCCATACTGACGGGCTGCAGCCTGAAACTTTTCTGCCTGTTGTGGTTCTCTAAGCTGATTATCAAATAACACGCGTTTACCCAATCCACCCATGTCAACCTCAACGCCATCTGCTCCTAATTCATGAGCCAGTTTAAACTCGCCCAGCTTCTGACGTTTCAGCATCATCCAGTCGCAAGCAGCTATCCTGTACCTAGGAGTTGCCGCCTGTGAGCATATTGGTAAAGTGTTCAACAACGTAAATAACAGAACCAATATAAACCTACTATGATAAGACAGTTGTTTCATTTGCCTTTTAGGTAAAAATGATTAGTCAACATTTAATTTGTTTGTTTCAATTGCCTAAAAGACGCACATTGGTTCACGCTGTAATCACCTTTTTTGAGATTTTTTATAAAAAACTTTATTTTTTTATTTCACTCTCCTGCTGCTGCGCTACATACTCTCTTGGCGACATGCCATATTTCTTACGGAAACACTTGCCGAAATAGCCAACATCGGTGAAGCCGCAACTGTAGGCTACATCTGTGATACTCTGGCCGGAATGCTTCAGCAATTCTACGGCATGACTCAGTTTGAAATCCTTCACCATATCGCTTGGCGAACAGCCCATCACAGCCTTCGTCTTCTTGAAGAAGGCTGAACGGCTCATGCCCAATTCCTGTGCCAGCATATCTATCTCGAAATCGGCATTAGTCAAGTTGGCTTCCATAAACCGGCGCACCTTGTCGGCAAACTGCTTATCCTGCTGTTCGGCATTAAACTTGCGTTTATACTCTGCCAGCTGGTTCTGGATGTAGATATTGTTCTTCAGCCGAATCTGATACTTCGCATAGCGGAAAGCATAGTAGCTGGCTACGGATATCAGAATGATGTAGATGAGATAAGCCCACCACGTAGCCCACCAGGGTGGAAGAATGGTGATGGTCAGCTCTCTCGTGCTGTGAGAATCAGGATTGGTGGCATCCATTACCTCTACGATAAACTGATAGGTTCCCGACGGCACATTGGTATAGGAAGCCAGACGGTTCTTGCCGGCATAATGCCAGTCATGGTCGTAACCCTTCAGTTGGTAACGGTAGCTGATGCGCTCCGGATTGCAGAAATTCAGGGCAGCAAACTCCAGAGTGAACATCGACTGGGAATGACGCAGGGTGAGATGATCGGTATAAACCATCGATTTCTCCAGGATGGCTGGCTGATTGTAACTGCGGATGTCGCGGTTGTTCACCTCTCCACCTATTATATATATAGGATATTGCAGACGGGTGGTATGGATACGTTCCGGCTGATAAGCAAGGATTCCTTCCTTGCACCCCAGCCATATCTCCCCATTCTGGATCAAAGCCGCAGAAGATTCCTCAAGCTGAACATCAGGGAAACCGTCGGAATTGTCGAAATGCTGGATGCGGTCTGATTGATAATCATAGCACGACAAGCCATCGGCATTTACCAGCCAAAGGCGTCCCATCTTATCCTCTAAAATCGAAATGATGACATCATTATGCAAACCTTCCTTTGCTCCCAAAGAAGTAAGGATAGGCAGATGCGTCACTTCATCAAAACCATCCAGACGACTCAGACCTCCACCAAAGGTACACATCCAAACCTGCCTGTTGTTATCCTTGTAAAGTCCGTAGATATCACTATTGGCACGGGTATTGATATCGGTATTGCGATAAGTCTCGAAGCGCAGGTCGCCTACCGATTTGAAATCTGTCTTGAAAGACATCAGTCCGTCCATCGTTCCTACCCACATTCTCTGATGACTGTCCTCTACCAGGTTGCGGGCATCCATGTAGAGTCCGTAACCGGGATAGTTTTTCATACCATGATATTTATTATAGAAGCGCACCTTTCCGCCCTGTTCCTGCAGCAGATTGAGACCTCCATCCAGCGTAGCCACCCAGATGCGATGGTAGGAATCCTGACAGGTCATATAGACATTGTTGCCACTGATGGAATAAGGATCCCGGGCATCATGACGGTAATGAGCGATGCGATACCCTAGTGGTCTGGAGGCATCGGGAGTCAGTTTTACCAATCCGTCTCCCTTGGTAGAGAGCCAGAGATTCTGCCTGTCATCATACATGGCATGATAAATGCTGCCAATTTGATGATGGGCATAATCGAACACCTGCTTCACCCTGCCCTGCATATCCAACAGATAAACATTCTTGCTGCGGGCACCCACCAGCACATCACCATTCTTCAACTGGCAGATGGCTTTCACTCCACTCTTATCACCATCCGGCAAAGGGATGACACGGAACTGGTTGGGGGTGAAACTGACACGGTAAATGCCATTATCAGCAGAAGTGAGCCACAACAGTCCGTCCTTGTCCAGGTTCATGTTCAAGAAGTGGCTATCTGGCTTATGGTCTTGGAACTTAGGAAGGAAAGCCAGGTTAACGCCTTCCATCGTCTGCGGATCAATATAGATAATTTCGCCAGCACCAGAAAGATAGAAGTAACCATGATGAGAGGTGGCGATGAACTTAGGCTCCACCACCTTACCTACGCCCGAAACCGGATAACGACGTTCCCATCCGGTCTTCGGATTACGGCACACCAGGGCGGTATGCGACTCATCCAACTGCCACACACATCCGTTCGGGGTATGATAAACAAAATGTTCCTTCGATTTACGGGCGAAATACTGCTGCCACATTCCGAGCGTCCACTTCCTGTTTTTCGCAGTAACAGGAACGGAATAAATCTGATAATCCTTTCCTACATAGTTGGCACGCGAAGCCTTCAGCTGTACCACATCCTGGCGCAACTGATAATTGAATGTATTGATATACTTTCGGGCATCTACCAGCGTCTGGATACGGATGCTTCCATCCTTTAATGTTTCTGCAAGAAGCAGGTTCTTATCTTTGGTGAGCAGGAGAATCTTGCCGGTACCATCTGCCTGAATCTTGATGACCTGCAGATTACGGGCATAAGGTTTCAGTTCTTCATAGACATCTTCGAAACGTTCGGTCTGCTTGAAGAAGACGCTGAGTTTCCAGTCGAGCGTCTTGATCCAGAGATTGCCCAGAGCATCTTCTGCCAACCATTCTACCTTACGGGGTGGCTGGTCGGAAGAAGAGATGTAAGCATCAGAATAATTGGCAAAACGGGAACCGTCGAAACGGGATAAGCCGAACCAGGTTCCAAACCACAGGAAACTGTCTTCCGACTTCAGAGAACAGTATACGATGTCGTGAGGTAACCCTTCCTTCGTAGAATAATGGGCTACCTGCATATTGTTCTGTGCCATACCCAACAAGGCATAAAGCGAACAGAGAAGTATGGTAAAATATCGTTTCACGTATGCAAAAGTACAAAAAAGTCTTGAAATCTCCAATAAACTTTCTGTTTTTTGAAGATTTCAAGACGATAACGATTACGTAAACGGAATCTTCTACATAGAACTCTCCGGTTACGCATTATTAATTATTAATACCGAAATCAGCCTGCTGGTCTTCTACCTCTTTCAGCATCTTTGCCTTCTGCTCGGGTGTAAACTCATGAGAAGAAGAAGTGGCAGAAGAAGAAGCATTCTGAACAGATGATGAAGTGGCAGACTTGGCTGTCTTTGTACCCATCATCATGGTTCCCTGATAAGCTACGCTCTCTATCTCCAGGTCGGCAGGAGTAGGAGCATGAGTACCCGGGAACTGAACCTCGGCATGAATCTTAATCTTGCCCGGCTTCATCGTGCTGCGCACCAGGATAGGAGCACTACCCCATTCTACGGCTCTCGGATTGGCATTGATGCTGGCATCGCCAATGATTTCGCCCTCACCCTCCAGGGTAAAGCGGATATTCTCTTTAGCCAGACGGCGAACATGACCGTTATCATCGGTCACTTCGGCTACCACAACCACAAAGTCGCTGCCATCAGCCACCAGCGGTTTGCCCATCTCATCAACATAAAGACGGAGTTTGGTGCTGCGGCGTGAAGGCATGCGCTGGTCGGTACAAACCACCTTGCCATCCTTGTATCCCTCTGCTACCATCACTACCATCTGAGGAGATTTCTTCTTATAACTGTATTCGCGAGCCTCCCAGAAATCCCAGGCATTCTTGAATACCACAGGGGCATTAAAGGCGGCTGCCGTAGGATGAAGAACTGGCAATGTATAGGTATGGGCACCCTGATAGGTGGTAAGACGAACGCTGTCACAATTAGAGAATACCGTCACATCGGCATCGCTGAACTGGGTCATTTCGTGAGCGATATGCACAAATGGCTGGTCGCTGCGCTGTGACTCAAACATATAATAAGCAGTCTTCTTCTGTCGGAATGCATCATAGATGCCGCCCCAGTAAGGATCTGGATGATAGCCACGCTGATGATCGAAAGGATGCCATTGGCAACCACCGATAAACTGTCCCGGTGTGTGCATCTCCTCGGTAGTCTTCGCCAGAGAATAAGCCTGGGTCAGCATCGGTTTCTCACCCCAGCTGCGGCTGGCACGGTTCAGGTTGTTATGCGCATACCAGTCATCCACATACTCACCAAACTCTCGGGTAAAGACACACTGGCTGATGCCGCTCATATCCATATCCGGCCATCCGTAAACCACATCATAATTTTCCTTGACACCTGCCGAATTCCAGTCGGCAACAGCCACAGGACGGTATGGATAAGGATACTCATCCTTGGTCAACTGCAGCGACTTCAGGGCGAAATCCTTAGGATAGCGGGTCTCATTCAGGATAGGCTCCCACATCAGAACCGAAGGATGGTTGCGGTCACGACGGATGATTTCACGGGTATTCTGGAACACACGCTCGGCAAATTGAGGGTCCTTGTTCCAATACTGCCAGCCCGGTGTAGCCACGATGATAAAGATTCCGAGTTCATCGCAGGCATCCATGAACGACGGATCCTGAGGATAGTGGGCTGTACGGATGATGTTGAAACCTGCATTCTTCAGACGGAGCACATCTCTCCATTGCTGACTGTTGGGAAGTGCATTGCCCACATAGGCAAAATCCTGATGACGGTTGGCACCGATAAACTGACGATATTTCTTGCCGTTGAGCCAGAAACCTTCCTTGCCACGGAACTCGAAGCTGCGGATACCCAACTTGGTCTTTCCGCCGTCCAATACCTGCTTACCGTCCTTGATGCGGGTAACCACACTATATAAATAAGGTGTCTCCGGCGACCAGAGATGCGGATTCCTGACAGAGAACATCTGTCTGACGGTCTGATGTGCATCGCCAGCTGCCAGGAGCACATTCTGCGAAATGGTCTTGAGCACCTTGCCCGAAGCATCCAGCAGACTCTGCTCCACCTTCACCTTGCGTGCCTTTCCGCCCACATTCTGCAAGTCGACATCAACAAACACCTTCGCCTGCTTCTCTGAAATATCCGAGAAATGAACGAAGATGCCGGCATCACGGCGGTCGGCTTCAATCACGTTGGTGATAGAAACCTCCTTCTTATTGATAAGCCATACATCGCGATAGATACCACCATGATAAGCAAAGTCGAGTGTATACTGCGGTTTGCCAGGAGGATAACTCTTGTCATTAGAGTTGTCAGCCATCACAGCCACCACACATTTATCACCCTTCTTCAGTCCCTGCTCTTTCAGGTTGACGATAACAGGCAGGTAACCGCCAAAGTGCTCCTTAGCCAGTTTGCCGTTCACATAAATCTTCTGCTTGCCCATTATCGCCTCGAAATAGATTTCAGAGCGATTGCCCGGCACGATAAAGGTTTTGCGATACCAGGCTATACCCTGATAGTTGCGGCAACCCGAAGCCTCAGCAGGTTCCAGTTTCACACTATGAGGGGTAGAAACTACCCCCCAGTCTGTATCATCATAGTCGGCACGTTCTGCGCCCTGCACATCACCCAGATGGAACCGCCAGTTGGGATTGAAATTCCACACCTCGCGTCCCTGGTTACTGACAGGAAACAAACCCGCCACCGATGTATCATCGTAAGCCGATGCCTTTGCCGAGCCTGCGCCCAGCAAAAGCATCATAGCCATCAATATGTAATATCTCATCTATAAACTATTAACTATAAACTATTACTTCACTTCCCAATCGTCGGTACGGAAAGAGCTGACAGGCAGGCCATCATGGAAGAGGTCGCCCACAACCCAGTTTTTGAACGCATAGCGCACAGCCACAGGTTTCTTCACTTCCTCGCTCTTCACATAAACCTTGTTGCGTGAAATCCAAGCCTGTGCCTTGTGGAATACCTGGTCTTCGCCGGCAATCTCGAAGTTGTCGCTCTTAGGACCATTGTTGAAGTAAACCCACTCCTTGCTGCGGTCGAAGCTGACTACAGCGGTATCGCCCTTGAACTCAACACTCTTGTAGACAGCGAAATCAGGCAATCCCTTCTGACCATAAGTATTGGCAAGAGAAAGCAGAGCCAGCCGCTCGCCCACCTCCTTCTTCTTACGTGGATGGATGCCATACTCCAGACCGGCATCAAGCAATACAGCCATACGGCAGTTGCTGATGCGCTTCTCTGCCTCCATCTGCTTTTCACGAAGCAGGGCACTGTTGTTTTTCCATTTTATCAGACTATAATCGTAGGGTGCAATCTGACAATAATAGAACGGAAAAATCCCCTGCTTCCATTCCTTGCGCCAACTGTTTACCAAGGTCTGCATCTGGTCGGCATAAGTAGCATAGCGATTGCAGTTATCCTCACCCTGATACCAGATAACACCCTTCATGGTGTAACCGATGAGCGGATGGAGCATACCATTATAGAGAGCCGAAGGACAGCGCTGCTGATATTTCTTCACATCAGCCTCATTCCAAGGTGTATGAAGTTTAGGGAATGCCTTGAGCCAATCGCTCTTGATGAGATTGCCGTTGATCCATGCCTCACAGGCACTACCGCCCCAGGAAGTAACAATCAGACCTACTGGTACACCCAGCGATTGGCGCAACGTCTTACCATAATAATAAGCAGCAGCACTAAACTCACGAACGCTTGCAGCATCAGCTTCCTTCCAGTCGCCAGCCACCGTATCAACAGGATGCAACTGGGCATTGCGCTGAACCGTAAAGAGGCGCAACTGCTGGTCTTTACACAGCATCAGTTCTTCAGGAGTGCCCGCAACAGGCTGTGCCTTGAATCCCTTCATCGGCATCTCCATGTTACTCTGACCCGAACAGATCCAGACCTCACCAATCAGGATATTGTGAAGTTTCAGTTCCTTTCCATCGCTCAGACTCAGTTCATAAGGACCGCCAGCCTGAGGCGTTTCTATCTTCATCGCCCATTTTCCCTGGGCATCGGCTTGAGTCTTATAGGTCTTGCCGTTCCAGGAAGCACGCACTTTTACCACCTTGTTGGCATCAGTAGTACCCCAGAGGTTGCATTCCGTCTGCTGTTGCAATACCATATTGTCGCCAAAGATCTTTGGCAGTTTCACTTCTGCCTGCGCTGCCAGAGTCATGGCAAGCAGCAGAGTTGAACATAACAGTTTCTTCATTTTATTCAATGTTAAGTGTTGAGTGTTGAATGTTAAGTGTTAAATGTTAAATGAGCAGTCTTGCCATAAACTATTAACTATTAACTATAAACTATAAACTATCAACTATAAACTAATACACGATGTTAATCGTGGAGAGTAATCCAGCAGGCAGAAGCGCCTTGCTCTTGGTGCGATATTTGGCATTGGTCCAGATTCCCTTAAACGGAGCCTTTCCCTCGCCAGCACCCTGCAGCGCATTGTGCCAGGTATTGGCTACAACAATCTGTATTTCGTTGCTGCCATTCTTCAGGTCGCGCTTCGGAACATACACCTCGTAAGGAGCTGTCCAGGCATAACCATATTGCTTGCCGTTGACCAGCACACGTGCCACATCGCCAATCTTGCCCAACTGGATTTTGATGAATCCGTCATTAGAAAGAGCCGTCTTCGTTTTCCCGGCTGGAACTTCCATTTTCTCTTCTGCTGAAACCGGAACAGAATCGCCCCATTCAAAAGAAGAGGTAAAGGTTACGTGACCGCTGTAGTACTTCATCTTCTCATCTGCCGACTTCGACCAGTCGAAAGGAAGCGTTACGGTGGTATCTTTGCGGATATCATCGAAATGAACCTTCCACTTATCGGCTACAGCCAGCACAGAAGGATAGTTTTCTGTAAAACCTGCACCTTCTTCTTCAACCAGTTTATGACCTGTCTGACTGATAACCTGCATGTCTTCCTTGTTCGAGAGGATAACGAAAGCGGAGCCATAAGCAGGCAGACTCAATTTCACAACCTGGCGGATTTTGGAAGTTCTGGTACGGAAGGTTGCCGTAATCTGGCGTTCCTTATCTTCCTGGTTGGTCAGGAAATAGATATCCTTCCTGCCTGTTGCCTCCAACACACAGCGGTGAGCATAATCCATATTCTCGGGCAGAACGACATCCGGTTCGATGCCATACTGAGAGAAGTCCTTTGCCTGATAAGGCTTGTCGATGATAATGATGCCTTCCTCGCGCAACTCCTCAATCTTCGCCTTTACCTCGGCAGACAGGGTATTTGCCGGCTGCGGAACCACCAGGATGCGGTAATCCTGATTTCCAGGCAACTTGCCCTTCGGACTGTATTCGAAATTCCATTTCAGCAAGGCATCCTTGTTCATCGAATCATATTTGTAGCCATGCAGGGCATTGCACCAGTCTTTCAGATCGAGAATATTCGCCGAATGAGTTACTTCCACAGGCGATTCTTCCATCGGAATGCCCACATTAGCCATACGCTTCTGTTCACTAGCCACCCGTTCTGCACCAAACACACCCGGAAGCATCGGAACGAGTTTATCCGGAGTTAGCGAACGGCTCGGAATCTCTTCGCCTGTAAACACGGCGATGTCTACCACCGGTCTGCCCTGCTGCAGATAATTCTGACACAGGGTGATGTAATCCACAAAACCACGTGCCTCAGGATACCAGGTATTGTCGCGCTGGAAGAAGAGACCGATGCCATCAAGCGTCATACCAGGCTTGCGGTCCATCCAAGGATTATGGGCAGTTACATGGAAGAAGAGTTTGTTCATGCCAAGCGCCAGATTGCGGTCAAGCATCGGCTTGAGCATGGCTGGTGTCTCATTCCATACACCACGAACCTCGGTAAATCCCTCTGCCTGAACGATGTTCTTATTATAAATATGTGCACCGCTCACGGCATCGAGCATGTCGTTGGGTTTATCGTGAGTAGGCGAATTGAGCCAGTATTCTCCCATTGGATTGTCGGCATACTGATAATGCTGCAGACCATCGGCAGGGAAGGTTGGTGCAATACTCTCGTGAGATACTTCTATATCCTGTTCATGAGCCAGATCGGTAAAGGTCTTGAAGAACTTCTCGTTTACCAGGTCATTGATGGTGAGACGGATATCCTTCAGTACCTGTTCGTATCTGGAAGCCGACTCCATCGGAACACCTGCCATAATCGGGAGGTATGGGATGAGGTCGTAACCGCGGCGTGCCTTGAACTCCTCGGCAAACTGATAGCCCCAGTTCTGACTGCCACACTCCCAGGAGTCGATGTGCAGATACTTCACCACATCGCTGTGCGGACGGTTCAGGAACAATGCATACCAGGAATTGAAAAGTTTCCTGACGGCTGCCGGTGAGAACTTATCCACTTCGAGTCCCTTACCGGTTCCGGCTGTTGCATTGGTCTGTCCTGTTGAGGTATGTCCCATTCGCAACAGGCGCCAGGTGCCCTTAGGCAACTTATTCATCAGGTTGCCGTTCACCATGACACCCTTCACCATTCCATTTTCCAGTTTCAAAGGCAGTACATCTGCCATCGCCACGGTCTCGCTCTTAGCTGCCGCATCAGTTTCGATACGCCATACGGCACCCGTTTTTCCCTCATACTGGTTAATCATCGGCTGATTGCTCAAGAGGATATTCTCCAGTTTCAGCAGCGGTTTCCATTTGGCTGCATCCAGGTCTTCTGCTCCCGGCTCTGTACCTTCCGGCGTCCATGAGAATCGGAAATAGCGGGCGGTGGTCGTCGGCAAACTGAAGGTATAATCACACATTGTGTTCTGCCAACCCTGACGGGGAGGCACCAACTGCTTGATATCTCTGAAGTTGATACCGTCATCAGAAGCCTGCACCAGGAGGCGCTGCGACTGGATGTTGTTGCCGTTAGGCACCACCCGCATGCTGCGCACCGTGACGGGTTTATGAAACGAATAGGTGATAGAGGCTGGTTTCGCTGCCAGATAATAGCCCTTGGCGGTAGAAACAGCCTCGGTATATTCTATCTTCTCCGGTTTGAAGAGTTGGGGTTTCTCCTTGCATCGGATGGCAAAAGCTGCGATATCCTGATAATATCCACCCTCGCTTCCGGCAGGCTGCAACTTCCCGTCCTTATAACTTTCGGGTTGCCACATCTGCATACCTTCTATCTTCTTACCGCCACCCACAATAGTATCGGTCCATACCACCTTCTGCATCGATTCGGCAGGAAGGATAGACGGATTGCCTGCCAGGGCGAAACCGTCGCAGATATGAATGCCCATGTCAAGGCCCAGGGAGTCGGCTTGCTGGAAAGAGTAATCCACCATCTCCCAAAACTTAGGTGACAACTGTGCCGCCTCGCCCTGATACTCCGGACGTTCGCTGACACCACGGATCGGCATCAGATAGGTACCGCCCAAACCAACATTCTTCATACCGACCAGATCGGCATGAATACCTGCCTTGGAAACGGCGCCATACATCCAGTACCAGAAGGTCCAGGGCTTAGCCTCGTCATTATGAGCCATTGTCGACGCTACCAGAAGCGCCGACAATGCCATCACCGTATATCGTTTTTTCTTATTCATAACAGTTCATAACAGTTAAAAGTTAACAGCTTAAAGTTAACAGTTCAAAGTTCAAAGTTCAAAGTAAACACAGCCTTACCCTTACCGTTCAGCCATTTTGGCTGGGCTGAAGGTCCGTTGAGGTCGGTGGTATTTACCTTATTTCTTACTGAAGGTATCACCTTGAAGACTGCCAGACCGGTTTGTGGCAAGGTATAGAGCAGACCATCTCTACCATCACGAGGGGTATAAACGCCCATGTGCTCATCGGCAGTCAGACCAGAGAAGCCGATCTTTCCTTCATCAGTCTTGAACTGCATCCACTTCACGTTGGCAAAGTAGCCTTTAAACTCTGGATAATCCCAGCTTTCGGCTGGAATCGGGTCATTATAGTCGTTCTGCCAATAGCCGTATTGCGGACCCTGTTCGCGATTTTGCCAAACTCGGTAAGGACCATTGCCCACCCAAGCCTTGCTGCGGACCTTGCTTTCCGGATAGTCGAAAGCCATGCCCATCATATCTACCACACCACCGAAATTGTAATGACAGGTTACAGCCACCGAACCGTCAGAAAGGAACTGCCAGTCTACCTCACCGAGTGATCCATGCTGATATGTAGCCACCAGCTTTGCCTCCGCTTTCTTCCATTCGAAACCGGCAAAAGCGCCCTGGTCAACAAACTCGGTATAGAGTGTCTTTTTCTTCTCAGCCTCTTTATCGTCGTGATTATAGAACTGGTCCAGACTGCGGTCACTTCTTCTGGCAGCCATGAATCGAGGACCATTGCTCAGCGAGATTGCCTTGCTGCCAACCTCAACACCCATCAGTCTGCCATCTTTCTTGGCAAAGCGATAAGTTCTGCCACCCGCCTTCACTTCTACAGCATCAGCCTGATCAGCATAAGCAGCAGCTGAAGTACTTGGAGCACTTGAATTTTTCACTCTTCGTTCTTCACTCTTCACTCCCCTGCTCCATGTCATGATTTCCTCACCTTCATGGTTCACAGCCTTGATTTCTACCGCATCAGCATTCGCCATCATCGGTATCTTCACCTGGGCTTCCTTACCCGGAGCTACATCCGGAGAAGAGATATTGCCCTGCTTCAATACCTTGACCTGAGTGCTGCCCATCGCTGGCATCTGCAACAGACGATAAGAGAAGCGGCAATCCTTCAGATTCACGAAGTTATACTGATTAGATAAGGTGAGTTCACCTTTCTCCATATCATTCCAAGTCAACTGTACCGGGCACCATACCTCTTTAATCGTATAGTAAGAGCCTTCCTTCTCGGCATGAGGCCCCACGATACCATCGGCTCCGAAGTTACCCATACAGTCAACATAATTGTTCTTGTCGGTACGCACCACACCCTGGTCCATCAGATCCCAGAGGAATCCGCCGGCACAGCGAGGGTTTGCCATCATCATGTCCCAGTAATCCTTCAGTCCTGCTCCGTGTCCGCCGTCATACAGACCATGCAGGAACTCGGTAGGCATGAAGATTTCCTTCTGTCTCATATATTCCTGGGTCTCGCCATAAGAACGGTAATGCTTGGTTTCAAAGCCGTTGCGGTTAGCCCAAGGATAGAGAACCACGCGCTTCTGCTTATCCCAGAGAGCAAAGTCTGGCTCCAGTTCATAATTGAAACCACCCTCGTTACCGTTGCTCCAGAAGATGATGCTAGGATGGTTCTCATCACGGGTAATCATCTCCTTCACGAGCTGCTTGCCCACGATGGTAGGATGTGCCCAATGCCAGCCGCTCAACTCACATTCCACATAGAGACCGAGCGAATCGCATGCCTCCAGAAACTCAGGATCGGCAGGATAATGACTCAATCTCACGGCATTCATGTTCATGCTCTTGATGAGTTTCACATCTTCTATATTCTTCGCCTTGCTCAGCGTTCTACCGGTCTCAGGACGGAAGCTGTGACGGTTCACGCCTTTGAAGATGACTTTCTGACCATTGATATAAACGCCATCGCTGGCACGGTATTCGATGGTGCGGAAGCCGAACTTCTGACGCTCTCTGTGGAGCGTTTTGCCTGCTGCATCCTGGAGTGTGAAGACGGCAGTATAGAGATGCGGAGTCTCGGCAGTCCACTGCTTAGGGGCTTTTGCCTGGAAGTCGACATGCGCCTCATCGCTGTTTCTGGCATCAGCCACGTTCGATGCCACCACCTTTCCTTTCTCATCCAGAATCTCGGTCTTCACCTTCGCCCCCTTGATGGCACGGTTCAGGTAGCAGTCTGCCATAAAATGACCATCGCCCTTGGCATCAATTGCCACACGGTCGATGTTCTGCGCAGGTTTCGCCACGATGAATACAGGACGGAAGATGCCGCCGAAGTTCCAGTAGTCAGCACGGCGCTCCGCCATGTTCACCTGACTGTTGCTGCTCTCCTTGCTCACCTCCACTTCGAGTCGGTTCTTATGTTTTCCGAAGAAGATGCGGTCGCTCACATCGTAAGTAAAGCGATAGAAACCGCCCTGATGCAAACCGTTTCCCGCCTTTCTGCCGTTGATGGTTACCTTGGCATCGGTCATCACGGCTTCGAAAACGAGTTCTATCTGTTTGCCCTCCCACTCCTGTGGCAGCGTAAATTCATATTTATATTTTCCTTTTTCGTCAGCAATACCTTCTGGAGTAGCCTTTCCATAAAATCGCATACCATACTGATAGGTACCGAATCCCTGGAGTTCCCAGCAGGAAGGCACCCCAATCTTGGTCCACTTGCCGGCATTCCTACCACCTGTGCAGTAGAAGTCCCAGTTCACCATATCATCACATCCATGTCCCGAGAGATACTGGCGCTGTGTATCAATACTAGCCTGTGCGGCAGCAGTCATCGCCATCGCCCCCAAAGCTATCGTTAAAAACGTTTGTTTTAGATACATATTGTTTATTCCGTATTTGTTTATATTCATTTTGTTATTCCCCAATAAAGACTCATAAACACAGATTTTGTAACTATTTAGCAAATCGGAAATACGCCGATAAGCTGCGAAAATATATCAAAAAACATCAACTTTCGCAGATTATAGAGCTAATTCAGCCACAACTTCATCAGTTGGTCATCAATATAGTACGTGCCCAAGGAAGTAGATACCAGATGATACTCCAACAATTTCTTGATGGCAGACTGAACGCTGCTGGCAGAGCGTAGATTATGCCGTTTTACAAAAACCGTGGAAGTAATCTGCTTGGCAATGCCATCCTTGGCTATTGCATAAAGCAATTCCTTCTGAGGGAGCGTGAGACGCGACAGGATTTCACTAAACTTGCGGTCGTTGTCCAATATCATCATGTGGATGATGGCTTCCGCCATCGCCTTCTCAGCCTTGCCCTTTACATCCGTCTGGTTGAAAGCTTCATGAAACACCTTCTGCATATAATACGTATTTCCTCCGAACGTATCATAGACATCACGCACAGCCTCTTCCTCCACGTCCTTCCCAAACCTGGCAAACAAACTTTTCGCAAATTCCAAATACTTATCGTATGGTATCACCTCCAAGTTCATCATGTCGGCACTATTGTAGAATGGATGCGCCTTTTCGGAGAACATCTTCGTAATGAGATGGCGCTCGCTACCTGAGAATATGAAGTTGGCATTGCTGCATTTCTGCACATAAGTGCGTAATATTGCTTCCATGTTCTTCTCTGGATAATAGCCAATCTGCTGGAACTCGTCTATCGCCACGATACATTTCTTGTCGGCATGCTCCAAACAGGCAAATATCTCATCCAGGGTATAGAGCGGATTGGAGATATCGCCTAGCGAAAGGTTAAAGGTCGGCGTGTTCGAGATGGGATCATAGCCGAAACACCCATTGATAGATTTCAATGTGTTGACCACCATCTTGAGCATCTTCTGACCGCGATGAGCCGCCTGTTCGAAAACAGCCTTACCTAGTTCGAAGGCAAACTCCTGGATGCTCGAAGTACGGAGTATGTCGATAGAAATGGCGATAAAATCATTCTTGACCATCGGCGAGTCGAGACAAAAGTCGATAAGCTTACTTTTGCCCACACGCCGTGCAGCCATCAACACAATATTTTCACCCGAAGTTACCTTTCGGATGATTCTTTCTGCCTCCACCTCTCTGTCGCAGAAATACTCTGGCTTAATCTTGCCTGTGATAATAAAAGGATTCTCCATACTCTTTACCTAATTAAATCAGTAGTTATGGCGGCAAAGATAATAAGATTTCTCGAATTATGCAAATTAAATTATGCAAATTGCATAATGCAAAACAAATAATTCGAGATAAGCTGCGAAAATATATCAAAAATCATCAACTTTCACAGATTATAGAGCTAAAATGTCGGAAAAGGGCTTTTACACACCTTTTCCGACAAGTTATTAATTTGCCTCAAAACGCCATCCCCATACCTGATGCCTCACAGTATTCTCATCTTGAAATGCAGGGTATAAGTCTTGGTTTTGTCGATGGCATATTTCTTCAACACACCAGGTCCGCAACTGCTGTTACCCAGGCCCAGAACGGCACAGTCGAGACTGAGACAGGTGTAGCGCAGGTTAGGATTGCCAGACTGCTTCAGTTCGAAATCATGACGGGCGGCATAGAGGTCTGCCACGCTGTATGGCAAAGCAGAGAAACTCAAAGGTGTATCGCCGGCAGCGATAACCTGCAGGGCATTCTTGCCATTTTTATTGGTCAGTTCGATATACGAACAGTCCTCGTGGTTGCCGTTGTCCTGCGGACGGGGATAGTGGGTAAACTGATTCTCCACGCTGCTCTCATACCATCCTATCGGACAAGACTGCTTGCGGTCTGGATAATTCTCCCAAGGTCCCCTGCCATACCATTTCACCTGGTCGTAAGCCACTCTTGGCAGCTCCAGCATCAGACCCAGACGAGGAAGTTCAGGCAGATTGCCCTCAAAACTATAGGTAGCCTTCACGTCGACGAAGCCGTCCTGCTGAGGAGATACCTCCAAGCGGAGACGGATATTGCCGCCAGACTTAGCCGATGCCGAAGAACCAGTCTTATCTGATGCCCCATCCTCACCATAATGATATACATACTCCCCATCCTTCAGCGGGATAGCGGAAAGTGTGCTGTCGAGATGAGTCTTCTTCCAATCCTTCGCTATCCAGTTGCCGAAACTCTTGTCGTTGTCGGTTGGTGCACGGAAGAACTGAGGAATCACGGAGAAATTGCGTGCCAGCAACTCGGCAGTTGACAGAGTTGCCAAACGGCGGGAAGACTTGTATCGCTTCATGGCATCCGCAGCCAGTTTCCTGCCAGCTTCACACAAGTCATCGCTGAGGGCTATCTGCTCCCTTCCTACCTCTACACCCTGCTGGGAAATGACTGAGAGATTCAATCGGGAATCCGTATTTTTATACGTTTTGAAATCGCGCAAGCTGCATAACCTTGCACTATCACCCGGCTGTACTGATGGCATCTTCAACTCTCCTTCCTGACCGACAGCACCATTTTTCGTCACCTGATACTGGCAGCTGAAGCCCTCCAGCGAGAGATGGGAATGATGATTCTTCACCCAGATTTCATCCCCTTTCTGAGTTATCCACACCGGTGCATAAACATGCTTTACCTCCTGATACTTAGCCGATACCGAGCGGTCGGAGAAGACCACACCGTTCAGACAGAAAGCTTTGAGATTAGGCTTGTCACCGAAATCACCGCCATAGAGCACATGGTTGGTTCCCGGAGCATAGATGCCCTGGTCTACCCAGTCCCAGATAAAGCCGCCAGCCATACGGGGATGACTGTATATCTCCTCCCAATATTCCTTGAAATTACCCAGCGCATTACCCATACAATGGGCATATTCGCTGGTAAGCACAGGACGATTATCGTTCTTTCTCATCGCAATATCCAGCAGATGCTCCCATCGGGCATTCTCCGCTCTCTCCTTGTCAGATCCTTCGGGAACACCCGGATTCAGATACTCTGCCTTCACACGGGGATAGAAACGGCTCATGACATCCACACAGGCTGGGTCGGTCTCATCAAAATCCTTCTCGCTCAAGCCCTTCGCTGGCTGATAAGGCGTCTGAGCACCTTCATAATGCACCAGTCTCGTTGGGTCGAAGGTATGAAGCCAGCCTGCCATAGCTGCATGATTGGCACCGAAACCGCTCTCGTTGCCCAAGCTCCAGAAGATGATGCTCGGATGGTTCTTGTCTCTTTCTGCCATTCTCACGGCTCTGTCCAGAAAGGCGGCATTCCAGTCGGGAGTAGAGGTGAGTGTACCACGGAGTCCGTGGGTCTCGCAATCTGCCTCGTCCATCACATAGATGCCGGCACTATCGCACAGTTCATACCAGCGGGAAACATTCGGATAATGACTGGTTCTGACGGCATTCACGTTCGCCTGCTTCATCAGCCGGATATCGCGCTGCATCATCTCCTCGGTCATCACTCGTGCCAGTTTTGGGTCATGCTCATGCCGGTTCACGCCACGCAGTTTGATAGGTTTTCCGTTCACCATCAACTGTCCGTTTTCTACCGAAACCCATCTGAATCCGATGCGCTGCTGTACCTGTTCCACCACACATCCCTGCTTGTCGAGAAGTGCCAGTTTCAGGGTATACAAATAAGGTGTTTCGGCAGTCCAGGCATGTGGCTTCTCCACCACACCCTCCATGCGTTCGAATTTTCTTCCACCTCGCTGCGGATACCATTCGTTCATCAGGGCTGCCTTATGATTCAGGTCGAGAATCTCGTCGGCAGAAGCCTGCAGAGAAGCCTCCGGTCTGTCAGCTCCCAGCTGTTTCAGCATCACGCCTTTACCTTCTGCATCCTCCAGCCACGCCATCAGCCGGTAACCTTCTCCCTTCTCGCCTGCTGCCACCGCCAGTTGCGGATTAATCTGCAGGGTGAAATCACAAGGAGAGGATGTAGCGGAAGAGAGCTGCGGCAGGGTGCGGACGGCGAAATCACGGATGCGGACATTCGGTGTGGAATAGAGCCAAACATCACGGTGGATGCCACCGAAGCGCCAGAAGTCCTGATCTTCCAGATAACTGCCGTCGCTATACTTGTAAACCTCTACGGCTATCTCGTTTTTGCCTGCCTTCAGATAAGGAGTTACATTAAATTCGCTCGGCTCCATCGAACCCTGCGAATATCCCACCTTCTCGCCGTTAACCCATACATAGAAGGCGCTCATCACGCCTTCAAAACGCAGGAAGGTTTGACGGTCCTGACGGAACAGCAGCGAATTTGCCTTCAGCTGGAAGGTACGTTTATATTGTCCGGTAGGATTGCGTTCCTCGTAGGTGGTCCAGTCCTTCTTAGGTGTAGTCATCACATAAGGAGGATTGATTTTAAAGGGATAACCTGCAGATATATAGATAGGTGTGCCATATCCGTTCACCTCCCAGTTGGCTGGTACCGCGAGCGATTTCCAGCCCTTGCAGCTATAGTCAGTACGATAGAAATCCACGATTCTTTCCTCCGGCGTCTTCGTCCATCTGAACTTCCATTCACCGTTGAGCGACATCTGGCTATCTCCCTTCTTTGCCTGATAAGGCATGAATGCAGCCCGTGCCGGTTCCCGGTTGATGGAAAGCACATGCTGGTCTTCCCAGTCATGGTGCTCTGCAGCGGCTGAAGCCTGAGGTGCAAGGATTGGCAAAACCATCCCAGCCATCATGATCATGATTTTCCGTTTGTTCATCATATTATTTATTTTTTAAACAGTTTACCAGTTTATCGTTTTTGTCCATACAATAAAGACGCCCCACCCCATTTTTTGTAACTGAGAATGAGTACTTTTTAGATTTACCATCGCTCTCACGCGCACACACATAAGTGTTTTTTCTCGAAAAAAGTCTCAAAGTCTCATTTTTCAGGAAAATTTTAGTTCATATATCTGATATATAAGTGTTTATAAGAATGATACTTTTCTGAAAATAGCCAGAGAAGTCTCATCGAAGTATCATAAAACAGGGAGAAGTATCATAAAAAACCGGCAAACAGCATACAAAACAAGCGAAACAGCATACAAAACAAGCGAAATATCGAACGAAATGCATCAATTATGTCCACGTACGTGGTTACTCGTACCCACGTACATGGGTAGCCATGACCACGTACATGGGTACGAGTGACCCAAACGATGGGTATCCATGCCCAAAGCCTTGGGCAACCATGCCCTACATAGTTGGGCACGAATGCCCAAAGGCTTGGGCAAGTCTGGGCAAAAGCATATATAAAGAGACTTGTCCTAATTCCATAGACGTTTACTCTTTCTTAAAACTAGAAAGGTAGACACTACTACTGATATAAAAACTGAAAAAATAGACGCTATGGACTCAAAAAGACTGAAATAATAGATGCTTTTTATAGTCTTTTGCAGCAACCCAATGCCGATTTTATGATACTTCTCCCGATTTTATGATACTTCTATGATACTTTTTTGTAAAGATATTAGGAAGTCTCATTTTTACATATCACTATATATCAACACTTTACAAGGATATTTCCACCTAATAATGAGACTTTGAGACTTTTTCTCAAAAAAAACTTATTACGCAAGAAATAAAATCTGCGCTCTCTACAATACCCTGGATTCTTATGCAATGTATGTGAACAGCCCGCAAGTCCGTTAGGCGTTAGGGAGATACGCCTAACGGACTTGCGAGCTGTTGATTTATGACACACCCTCTTGTGGACCTTCAGCCCGTTCTTAAACCACTTGCGAAAGTTCTATCATTTATATATCGAAATCGATAAAAATAAGCATAAAAGCCAATAAATTAATATTTTCTATCCATTTATTTTGTTGTATCCAAAAATATTTGTAAATTTGCACATGAATTTAGTTTTGATTAAGAATTTAATATTGATTAATATGTGGAGTATAAGGATTCTTACATTTATTTATGTATGCTTTTTGTCAATAAAAGCAACTGCTCAAGAAATACCTAACGATATTCCTTCACCAACAGTAGCTTCTCTTGCAAAATTTGGAGATATTCCAGTTTCTATGTTTACTGGGACTCCAAAGATTACAATCCCTATTTTTGAACTCAAATCTTTAGAAAAGTCTATGCCTATATCTTTAGATTATGATGCGTCTGGTTTTCAAATTAACGCTCTTCCGTCTTGTACAGGACATAATTGGACTCTTCAAGCAGGTGGAGTTATCACAAGACAGCGTGTTGGTAATTACGATGATTTTGTTTTTCCAAAGCAAGCAATCGCCAATAAAGATTTTTCTAAGAAATGTTGTTGGTTTCATAATTATGGACGATTACAGCGGTTTATGGAAACAAAGAATTATGAAGAGCTAAGTACTTATGCAGACCAAGGTCCAGATATATTTATATTTAATTTTATGGGACATTCCGGAAAGTTTTCTCTAGGTAGTGATGGACAGTGGAATGTTCAAAGTAATGAAAACCTGGAAGTTGAGTTTGATGTGAGTAATTTTGAAAATGATAGTAAAGGTTTCCAGCACACTCCTTTCATGTATCCTAAGAGTTCTGCCGAGGAGATTGAACCTAAAACAATTACAGGATTTTCTATAAGAGATGATCAAGGATGCTTATATACATTTGGTTACAATAAAAACGCAGTAGAATATGTCCATTCTTTCCTAAATATGTCCAAATATGAGGATATATTTGCATGGCACGCTTCTAGCTGGTACCTGACTGGAGTTTATGATAAATACGGAAGAAAACTATATTCCTTGTCGTATAAGAGAGGGCCGTATATAATACAAGCATATAATGCTTTTTGTATGACGAGTTCAGCTGAGCAAACGGATTTTGGCTTTTTTCCACATCATACAATGACTGATGGAACAAGTTCGGATACCAGTGCTTTTCCTTATGGATTTTCAGTCACTTCACCTGTATATTTGTCAAACATTACCAATAAGTCGGGAGTATCAATAGATTTTTCTTTTAGTAATCCAATCTATCTTACTTCATCTATTTTATATGCGTCTCTATACGAACGGCATGGCAATAATCTGTCTCGTAGTGAAAAAGTACGAAAGCTATATAATGATTTAGCCTCCAAAGTTTCACATTGGGGAGACAATCCTGCTTTATGGAAAAATGATAATCCTGCTTCTTCTGATTTTTATCAGTTGGGAGCGTTTTACTTTTTGCAAGACAAAAAATATAATGAATATAAAATTTCGAATACTGATTCTTTGGATATTTTTGCTTATGCAGGAATTGCCCAACTAAATAAAATTAATATTCGTTCTAAGGAAGGAAGTATAAGTTATAATTTATTTTATAATACAAATAATCGTTTACTCCTTTCTCATATAATGGTCACTTCTGGTAACGTTTGGCATCATCCTTCACAAAATATGGGATATAGTTTTACATATTGTCATCCTGAGCTCTTACCAAAAGATTACTTGACTACAAAAAGTGATCATTGGGGATATTATAATGGAAAAGGCTATACGAAGTCACCATTGGAAAGCATCGGTTATTCTGATTTTTCATCAATTAAAGAGCCTGATGCAGAACTATCTAAGATAGGTATGCTCACTGAAATAACTTATCCAACAAAAGGCACTACACAAATTGTTTATGAGCCAAATGATTATAGTAAATGTTTATCCTTGGATCGACAAACGGTAAATTCTGAATTGAGAAATAAATTGGGTGGTGGAGTTAGAGTAAAATCTTTGATAAATTGGGATTCTTCTCTACATATTAAAGTTTTGAAAAAGACTAACTACAAGTACATTAACCCTAAAACAGGTTTGTCTAGTGGAGAATTATTTGCTCAACCTAATTATTATTGGAAAGACTGGAAAGTTATTACAGATAAGAATAGTTCTGTTGTACTTTCTTCTTTTAGGACCTCCTCTATTATTCCTTTGGCAAATTCCTTTGGACCCCATTTAGGTTATACATATGTTGAGGAAGACGACAGCTTGAGCGAAGGGAAGACAATTTATCGCTATAATAGTTTATCTTCAGGGAAAAAAGATCAAAAGTTTGACTTCTCATTTCTTGATACTTCCCAACCTTCCCCAATAGATAAGTTTACAGAAAAAGGATTTCAAAGAGGGCTGATTGCAAATGAGAAATATTATGATGCAAAGGGGAATTTAGTGAAATCCATTGGGTATAGGTATGATGATGTCAATGAAGACAGTTACATTTATACCTCAAATTTCTCCACGTATTACGGAAAGCTTTCCGCTGCCAACAATTTCTCCATGGGTGGAATTACGAGAATACTATATCCAAAAATTAAGATGACAGAAATAGCAGATACAACATTTTCCGGGTCTCAGAAAATGATAACGATACGAAAGAAAGAATATAAAACATCAAGGATTCAGATGTCGAATTCATATAAGCATCTAGTAGATGTAAAATTGCTCAGTAAAGAAAGTGTGAAAAATAGTATGTCTGAAGAAATTGTATATGAATATCCAGATTATACTGCGGCTTCTCCGAATGGTTATCAAGCATCGCTATACTTCGATTTATCACCGACAGGCGTTGGCCATTATATTAATGGTACGTTTGGGTATAAGGAGTATACGGTCTTCAAGGAATTTTCCCGGCAAACAAATAAAATGCATTCTTCAACTGATTATGTTCCTTGTCTTTCTTGTAAGCAATATTCCAATGGTGTAATAGATACTTTATATAAGTTTACAGAATATTATATGGATTGTGCTTTACATAGCTACGTTAAAAAAGGGGAACTTCCTACATATATTGTTTGGGGATATAATGATAGTTTTCCGATATCGATTCAAAAAGGTGGACAAGCTCTCAATCCATATTTATATACCAATAATTGGAATGTATCAAATCTTTATGACCCACGCGAACACATTGAAGATATTTGTAATGATATTGTAGGGAACAAATACCCAGGAGCTGCTTACATCTACAGTCCTTTGTATGGTTTAATGCAAAAAATAGAGACTAATGGTCAAAGAACGTTTTATCAGTATGATGGACTTGGACATTTATCAGACATTTTGGATAAAAATAAAAAAACTCTACAACATTTTGAATATAAGTATGCAATTCATTATTAACGGTATGATGAGAAAAATTTTATATTTATTGTTTGCAAACTTTGCTGTAATCCCTCTTTTTGCACAAGAGGAACAATGCAATTATGTAAAAAGCATAACGATTCTTTCGGATATAGACACTTTGGAGGAATATAGCTTTGCCGATGGACAAGGAAGACCTTATCAAAAAGTAAAGGTTGGATTCACACCTTCTGGTTTGGATTTAGTGGACTATCTTGAATATGATTTGAAAGGACGCAAATCCAAATCATGGCTACCTATATCCACTAATACCCATAGAACTCCTCTGGCTTATGATACTTTTGTATCTGAAAGTCAGAAGCAATATGCTGATCCTGTTGCATGTCAATCTTCACTCTATGAGAATTCACCATTAAATCGTCAAATTGCTTTTTGTGGGGCAGGACAAGCATGGCGTTTGAATCAAAAAGTGACCCGTACCAAATACTACACTAATGAAAAAGAAGAAGTTCTTTCATTTACAATTTCTGAATCAAATATGTTTGGTGTGTTACATGTAGGATACTATGCTCCTGGCATGTTGGAAAAGATTAGTAAATATGATGAAAATGGGAACATGTCTGAATCTGTATATACCAATGTCCTAGGGCAGACTGTATGTGTACAAAGTGCAACAGGAAAAACTTATTGTGTCTATGACAATTATGGGAATTTACGCTGTGTCATACCACCAGCTTTATCTGCTACGCTCCAGTTTGGGAGCAGTTATGATATTTCAACAGATAAAAATTTTATGCGTTATTCATATGTTTACAAATATGACGCAAAGAACCGATGTGTTCAGAAAAGATTACCTGGTTGTTCCCCACAGAGAATGATATACGACAACTCAAACCGAATCATATTTTTTCAAGATGGAAATCTAAGTGACAGAAATGAATGGTTAGTCAATTTATATGATGGATATGGTCGGCTTGTCGTAAAAGGTACTTGCGTTATGCAGACACCAATATCAATTGAAAATGTAACAATAACGGCTTTGTTTGATGGGCAAGGAATATTTGCAGGTTATTCTACAAACATAAGCATTCCAAGCATGAATTTGCTGAAAGTCAACTATTATGATAATTATAACTATTTACAACTTGTTGATGATGAAAAACAGGCACAATTGTCATTTGTGTCTAAAGCCCAATATGACCAAGATATTACCCATCTTAAGTCTTCTATGATAGCTCAAGGTCTAGTTACAGGGTGTAGAACTTATCGGTTGGATGACACCTCAGAATATAAGGTAAGTGCATTCTATTATGATGAGAAAGGGCGCATAGTACAAAGCCGTTCTTGTAATTTCTTGGGAGGAAATGATAATGTGTATTATTCTTTGAATTATTATAATGGGGCGGTTAAAAGAAAATATGTAGAGCATACATCTTCTTTTTTACAAAATGGAGGTATAAATGAAGAATTTGAATACACTTATGATCATGCGGGCCGATTATTAGAAACTTACCACTCTTTAAATGGTGATAATCGAGTTTTGTTGTCCAGTAATACCTATGATGAACTTGGACGTATTAGTGTCGAAAAAGTAGCTGATATTCCTAATTTATTGACGAGTTTCAAGTATAATGTTAGGGGATGGCTTACAGAGGCAAGTAATGATGTTTGCAAACAAAGTCTATATTATAATGAGAAACGTAACGAAATTAAGTCAATTTCTCAATGGAACGGAAATTTGTCTTCTTATTCATGTGGTGATAAGTCGTATGACTATTCCTATGATTTGAGTAACAGACTATCTAGTTCTTATTCAACAGAATTATATAATGGCAGCTTGGCAGAAGGTTTGCATAGTACTTCTTATACTTATGATTCTATGGGGAACATGCTTAGTATTCAACGGAGGAGTGTAAATCTTGATACATGCAATGAGGGAGACCGTGATGATGTTACCTTTGAATATGATGGAAACCAACTTGTCCGATTAACGAATTTAGGTTTTAAAGATAGCAGTTATGATATGCAAATATCAGACGAAGCAAATTTGGATGGTACAGAGTATGCTTATGATTCTAACGGAAATATGATAAAAGATGCAAATAAGGGAATTTATCTGATTAAATATAACATGTTAAATTTGCCAGAGGATATTTATGCCAATAATGGCAACTGGCACTATTCTTATGATGCAGATGGCAATAAATTGGCGGTGTATTCTATTACACTCAAAACACCTCTTGTAATTCCCTCTTCTCAACTGATGGAGAAAAAATTTACAGATGGTGAGTTAGAACCATTAAGTCAAACGATGCAACGTTCGTATAATGGCGAATATGTTTATGAGTATTCTTCTCAAATAAAAAAATTGGAGCTAGTTCGTCTTGGTCTTCCCAATGGCTATATATCATTTCCAGCTTCCAACCATGTTTATCACTTTTACGTAAAGGATCATCTTGGTAATAATCGTTACGTTATAAATGCTGATACAAAGAAAGTAGAACAGACTAGTGATTATTATCCATTTGGTAGTCTTTATAATGAAAATTCCAATGAAAATGCTCAACGTTGGAGATTTGGAGGAAAAGAAGTGAATCGTAGTTTTGATATTTACGATTTCTTGGCCCGTTGGTATGATCCTACATTAGGTCGTTTTACGACGATTGATCCGATGACAGAAAAATATGTAGGCATAAGTCCTTATTTGTACTGTGAAAATAACCCAATAAGAAAGACAGATGCAGATGGGAAAGAACCGGGTGACTTTTTCTTAACAACCGATGCCGCTGCGATCGATTTTGGATTGTTTTACAATGACAATTCCATAAGGGAAAATAGAGAATATGCTTCCCTTATTATTGCAGTTGCTAATTCTGAAGGGAAATTGGGATATACCTATCTTGTGCCAACAATAGGTGCGGTCAACAATGTTGTATTACCAAACGTTCCTGCTGGACATGTTGTGGCTGCTTCAATACATTCACATGGTGCTTTCTTGACTTTCGATGGCAAAGACTATCGCGCAAATGAATTTTCAGGAAGTATGATATGGCGTGAAGATAAGTATTATCCTCGTTCTAATTTACGAGAAAATATTCCTCGTAAGACTGATATTTATAGTGCCAACTCTTTGAAAAGAGATTCTTATTTGGTAACACCTAACGGAGAATTGCTTAAATATGAATACAAAAGAGGAAAAATTTCTGTGATAAGCAGACAAATGCCTCAAACAATAAAAGAGACCAAGCCGGTTTCTGTAAAAGAAACCTTTGAGCTCTATAATAAAGTTATAAAAATTTTATTAAACAATCAAAACTACTCATGGAAAAAATAAAAAGAATTTCATTGATAGCCATAATTTTTATAGGCTTTGCTTTTGGTTTTCTAACTTTAAAAAATCTTCTTGGTATTGTGCCACAACATCAAATTAAGGCTTCGAATTTTCAGCTTTTTAATTATGATGGTTTTGAAGACTATAGTATAGAAAATTGTGATTCTGGGTATTTTTATGCTTATAATGAAGTGCCAAGTTCTGTAAGACAGAAAAAACCGACAGATGTCGCATTAATAGAAAAACCAGAAAATGCGGTAAAAATAGGTGTATCTATATTAATTTCTAAATTTGGAGAAAAATATATAATGCAGCAAAAACCTTTTACCGTTGTTTTAGTTAATAATAAAGTTTGGAAAGTTTCTGGGAATCCTTGTGTGCTAGAAAAACCATCTGCAATATATATCCAGGCAGCTGACGGACAAATTTTAGGTATATATAGTAATAAATAAAATAGTAAAAAATAAAAAGGTATGAAGAAATTTTTAGTCTTGTTCATAGCAAGTTTCATTACTGGGATGTTTTGTTGTTATCTAGTAGGTATTACGACTAAGGCAGATAGTTTTAGTTTTGATAATATTGAGTTTTGTTATAAAGGAAAAATAAATGAAAAATTGTGGTTTAAAAGTAAATCAGATTCATTGTATGAGTCTGATAATACTGTGTATTCTTACAATGAAGGAATAATTTCTACACCTAAGTGTGTGGCAGAAGTTGCTTCTATGTTATTGGATGAACTTCATTTTGGATACATGAAGAATGAATATCCTTTAAAGGTGGTAAAGGATGTAAAATCTTGGAAAGTATATGGTAACAGTTATGAATCGCCTGTTCATATTCAACTTTATCGAAAGACAGGTATGGTTATGGCTTATTAAAATTACTTTTACATATTGTTGTTATGGATAAAATGATACTATTGCTTATGTTATTGTTCCCTATACATATTTTAGGACAAAATGAAATTCGCATAGGGGATAACCTAAAGTTTTCGGAATTATTACTTTCAGAAAATTTCTCCCTTTCTGATAGTCTAGAAATGTGGGATTTTTCTGATGCTCAACTACTTTCACATGAGCAAAATTTACATTTTTTCTCAAATAGGGATAGTACAGTAAAGGCTTTTATTGCCAGTTTTGATGGTAAAACAAAATACTTATATGATGAGCGAGGCGATGGACTATATCTTGTTGCCTTTCAAAATAAACAAGTTAGAATTAAATATGATGAAGCCGAAATCGACTTGCGTTATCCCCTATGCTTACAAGATTCCTGCAAAGGTTGGTTTTCAGCACATGGTGACGATGTGCATGGGGATTTGGTGCATATTTGTGGGAAATATAAGTATAAAATCATAGGAAAAGGTACGTTGCTAACTATTGATAGAGATACTCTGCCAAATACATTGTTGATTCATAATCAAAGATTAGTATCTTCATTGTTTAATGGCAAGGAAAAAGAATTGCAAAAATATGGTGTATTGGATAGTATTCCTAAATTGTCCTATAACAAAGTTGATAGTCTTATGAAGAGTGATACTGCTTTGGTTAGAAATGATGTTTATAGATGGTATGCTCCTGGATACCGCTATCCTATTTTAAGATTAGAAACAATCTCTTCCTGTAATGGAAGAAATCGTATTTTGAATTCTTCAGCTTTATATTGCTCTGTTCTTATGCAAAACGAATTGTCGGATGATTCTATCAATGAGGAAATTCGTAGAAAGATAACAAAAGAAGGAAAATGTCAAAAGTTGCAACAACAAGATAGAGGCCAAAATTTATTGAAAGCAAATAACTATTCTGTAAATATTAATAATACAGGTGTAAATTTGAGTTACTCGCTTTTAGACGATGCGAATATTTCTTATGGAGTTTATACCCAAGATGGTATATTTTTGGTAAATAGAAAATTAGGCAAACAGAAACAAGGTAAGTATAATATGGCTATAGACTTAGGGTATGTCAATAAAAAAAACTTGATATTTACGTTATTTGTCAATGGGATTCCATATTCAAAAGTTATAGGGGAAAATGTGCAATAGAGTAGGTATGGGGGTAGACCGAAACATAATAATCGTATTAAAATGAATTATAATACGTCATTTTACTAACCAGATCGATTTTAACCATACTGATAGAAAAAATCTGCGCCATCTGCGCCATCTGCGTGAGTTTCTTAAGTCACACAGATTTCGCAAATGGCGCAGATTTCCTTTTATTGTACTTCCAGATAATCGAACGAAACGTTCGGAAGACCGGAGAGGATTATCTGATAGGTACCGGCATTGATCTGAGAATCGGTAGTGGTACCGATGGTCTTAAACTTGTTCGGCGTTTCAGGGAAGGTCATATCTCTATCCAGCAGGACGATGCCCTTGCTGTCCACAATCTTCAACCTGCCAACCTGCTGCTCACCAGTTGTGTTCTTATAGCGGAAACGCAACATGTATTCGCGGGCTACACCAGGATTGATGGTCCAGGTTGAGGACTTGCTCTTATAGCGCACAGCCGGGAATACTTCGTTGTCCTGAGGCAACAGCTCCTTCGGATATTTCTCTACCACATCCTTATCCAGGTCAGCCCAGTAAGTCTTGCTCATTCCGCTCTCAGGCTTGCTGCCCTTGAAGGCGACATTCCACTTCTCAGCATCTCCTATCTCTCCCTTGGCAGCAATGGCGATGGCAGAGATGATTGCCTCTCCCACCTTAACTTCCGGGAAAGAAATAGTCAGCAGACCGCCCTTTACCTTGATATCTACCACCTTCTTGCAGGCTCCCGCAAAGCCAGCCTCAGCCCAAAGGTCGAGGTCATCTACTACCACGGAATCGTTGATGGCTACATCAAAGATGCGCTCGCCTTCACAATCGATGCCGGCGCCCTCATGCTTGCCCAACCAAGGCTCAGCAAAATAAAGTTCTACGCGATATTCTCCATCCGGAACGGCAAACTGATAGTTCAACGCATGACGCCCCCAACGGAAATACTGGAAGAGCTTTGCATCATGGGCCGCAGCATGATGAGAGGCTGCAGATGATGATTTCAAGCCATGAATGCGGGAGGTGATATGTCCCTGACTCGCCGTAAATGGATTCATGCCGAAACGCTCTGCCCAGGAATGAGAATAGACGCTGTCGTCCTGCTCCCACTCGCTGCCATAACTGTCTGTAACGGCATCACCGCCACAGTTCACTCTATACAGATAGGTATAACCCTCGGCAGGTTCCAGGAGATTTCTGTTCCGGTCGGCAGCTGTAGGCGTAAGCGTATCAGGCTGCACCTTCGTATAATGGTTGCGATACCAGTAGAAGCCTTCGGTAGGCTGTTCCCAAGGCGTGAGAAGTCCCTTGTAATTGAACGGTCCCACCTTGTCGATGCGGCGGTAAGCCTCATCCGGCTGCACTCTGCCCGGGTTCTCATGCGATACGAAGAGCCACTGGAAATGGCCGCAGACGCTGTCCCTGGCACTCTCTGCCAGCATCGCCTTCTTGCTCAGAAGAGATACAAAGGCATCTTCGGTATAGGCTTTTGACAGAGCCTTTGCATCACCGGCATGCAGTTTCTCTGCATCGGAACTGCGGAAACCGAGCGTGCGCCAGGCACCATATTCACCATTCAGCAACTGGTTAGGCTGCTTCAATTCCTGATCATATTTATCGGCTGTTCCGCCGTAGGTTCCGCTCCAGTTCTGAATCACATTCCAGTCGCTTCCCTCTCCTCCATTACAGGTCGTGATGGCGCGCATGGTCTGAGCGGTAGGGTCCATCTCGCGGATGATGGCAGCACACTCCTCGGTGAAATCCTTCGGCATCACACTCTCGTTCTGAATGCCCCAGAGAATGACGCTTGGCGAATTGCGGCGCTCCTTGATCCAACGGCGCAGCAGACGCTTGAAGTTCTTACGGAAAGCGGAAGTATCATACCAGACATGTGCCGAGAACTGACTCCAGAACAGCATGCCCTGCTCATCCAACAACTGCTGGTAATAGAGATTATGTGGCTGATGAGCCTCACGGAAGGCATTGAAACCTGCCTGGCGCATCATCTTGACACGGGAGGCAATCTGCTCGTGAGAGAAGGCATGACTCTGACCGAAGAGGTGCTCGTAATCGCAGGTTCCGTTGATGAAAACCGGACTGCCATTGAGATAGAATCTGCCGTCTTTCTTATCCATCTGGGCTGAATCGCCACGGAGCACAGCCTGTTTCTGTCGGAGTACCGGCCAGGAGATGGTGCGGATGCCAAAAGGGGTAGCCACATCATCGATGGTCTTGCCCTCTCGCTTGATGATGCTGGAAAGGGTATAGAGATAAGGATCCGTGATGCTCCACAGATGGGCATCGCTGACCTTTGCCTGATGACGGACCACCTGGGTCTCGCCTGCCTTCAGGGTAATCTTTCCGGTCTGTCGGAAAGCGGTCTTGCCGCTGCTCAGCGCCAGTTTGCTGATTACCTCGATGGTCTGCTCATGGTCGGAATAGTTCTTCACCTCGGTATCCACGAAGACGCTGTCGCATGCCTCGTTGTTCCAGACGTGTACTCCGAAAGGCTCCACCCTCACCTCATCGGTTTCGATGAGCGATACCGGACGGAAGATGCCGAAAGGCTGACTGCCCTCCGAAAATCCCCATTCTGATGAACAGCCGCCACAAGGCCAAGGGGTATTGGTCTGCATGGCAGGATGTTCTACCTTGACATTCAATGTATTATCACCCTCATGGAGTGCATCCGAAATATCGAGCGTAAAGCTGGTTCTGCCTACCAGTTCCTTCGGATAACTCTTGCGGTTCACCTTGACCGTAGCAAAGGTTCCCACACCTTCCAACTGCAGGAAGTAGCGTTTTCCGGTCAGTTTATGAACGGAGAAATGCTTCTCGTAGGTGGCGGTACCATGCAGGTTGCCGTGCTTCAGCTGGCGGTAACCGTAATAATCGTCCAGATTGTTGGGCACATTCACCCGGAAGGTTCCCATCTTCTTCGTGATGCTGTCTTCCGAAGTCTTGCCGAAGGTTACCTGCCAGTCCTGATTCAGACTCACAATCTGTCGTTTTCCCTTCTTTTCGGGTGTCGGGAAAGAAACCTGCGAACGTCCCATCGGCACACTCGTAGCCACGGCGATGCCTCGCTGTCCGGCATGGTTCACGGCACAATAGAAATGGTATACCACGCCCTGATGCTTCAGCACATAACTCTTATGGGCGAACATATCATCATAAGGCTTGGAAGGATAAACCAGGTCGGCTCCCTCCCAGTCCTGCCAGTTCACCAGGTCCCGGCTTACGGCAAATGTATTGTAGGCATTGTATTTTCTCTCCGGATTATAGGCAGAGAAATAGAACATGACATAATAATGCGGGAACTTCACGATCTGTGCATCTCCTGTAATGATGCCCGGAGCCTCATGAAAGAACACCGGATTGCCTGTCTTCCGCTTGGCTGTGCGGAGAGGCAGACGGCGCCAGGAAGTCATATTGCTGGAGAGGGCGATACCGATACGCTCTGCCTTCAGCTGGTTGGTAGGGTTGATGCCACCGGCATTATAGAACATCACGAAAGGTTTGCCCAGCGTCTTGTTCTTATCCCAGTAGACGGTACTTTTATAGTGGGTAAGTTTCTCCCACCACTGTGCACTTTTGTCGTTGATAGAGAGAACAGGCGAAGGGGATGTTTCCCAAGGATGTGCCTGGGTGATATCGCCTTTGGTAGAAGCCATACCCATATTGAGCGGCTTGCGGATGGCCTCATAGCCCGTACCTTCTCCACCGAAATAGCTCATCCAGTGGCGACCTTTGTATTTTGCCATCTCATAGGATCCGTTCCAGGTCCAGTCTATCAGCGCCGGATACCCTGCACGCTGGTTCATGTCCCATCCCTTGTCGACATAGTAGAGCAGGCGTCCCAAGGTTTTCCATTGCAGCAGGTCGTCGCTGGTAGCGAGCCATGTTTCATATCCTCTGCCATCTGTTCCGTCCTTGCCGTTGTATACCACATAGGTCATATACCACTTGCCGCCCTCCCTGTACACCATCGGACAGTCTATCTGGTGGTAGTTGTCCTTAGGAGCTACCACCATACCATATTTATAAGGCGTCTTCACCTCGTCGTATATCTTCTGCATCACGTTTTTGCTGATTTTCTGTGCAAAAGCGGTGATGCCGCCAAAGATAAGAAGAGATAAGAGTACCAGTCTCTTTCTTTCGATCTTCATATTTTTATTTTAGTACAAATTAATTTTAAATCTTACAAATACAAAGACGTTTGGATATAGTTTTTGTAACTATTTGCATAAAGTTTATGTGTTTTAGAATTATTAACCATGAAAAAACATACATTACAAAAGGAAAAGGGTATATTTGCAGCAACTTAAAAATTACAACTCATGAAAAATAGGACATTATTTATAATAGGAATTGTAATGGTGGCACTTTCTTCTTGTAACAACAAAAGCAAGAATGTGCCTTGTCAAATTAT
>ENA-OPSQ01000375-OPSQ01000375.1-human-gut-metagenome-genome-assembly--contig:-NODE-375-length-41255-cov-3.690340_pt1 | contig 41255 bp, 34 predicted proteins | sample MGYA00241456_ERZ501904 | MGnify/ENA primary metagenome ERZ501904 (study PRJEB25962, sample SAMEA2042452) | human gut metagenome | biome: human gut; feature: human-associated habitat; material: faeces...
GCAGCTCTGATACCATCCTCAGAGCCATCAAGGAACTGACACAGGAAAACATCTCATATACTTCCGATAAGGGCAAGACCTATGATTTCAATACGGCAGACAAGCTCAACGCCTTGCTTATAAAAGCCTTGGTTTCCACTGGTGAACTGAATGAGGTGGAAACCTACGATGTTGATTTCGACCATCAGTTCCTTGAAACAGAGAAGTATGATGCAAAACCGACATACAAGAAGTTCCTCGGCTACAGACCTGGCGTATATGTCATCGGTGACATGATTGTCTATGTCGAGAACAGCGATGGCAACACAAATGTGCGCTTTTATCAGGCTGAGACCCACAAGAGATTCTTTGCCCTACTGGAAGCCAACAGCATCCGTGTGAATCGCTTCAGAGCCGACTGTGGTTCGTGCTCGAAGGAAATTGTCAGTGAGATAGAGAAGCATTGCACGCACTTCTACATCCGCGCCAACAGATGCAGTTCGCTCTACGATGACTTGTTTTCACTGAGGGGATGGAAGACGGAGGAAATCAACGGCATCCAGTTTGAACTCAATTCCATTCTTGTTGAGAAATGGGAAGGCAAGTGCTATCGTCTTGTCATTCAGAGACAAAAGCGCATGGATGGAGAGCTTGACTTGTGGGAAGGTGAATACACCTACAGATCCATTCTTACCAACGATTATGACTCATCAACAAGAGACATCGTCGAATTTTACAACAAGCGTGGGGGCAAAGAGCGTATATTCGATGATATGAACAACGGATTCGGCTGGAACAGGCTCCCCAAGTCGTTCATGTCAGAGAACACTGTATTCCTTCTGCTTACGGCATTGATACACAATTTCTATAAGACCATCATTAGCAAGCTTGACACCAAGGCTTTCGGGCTCAAGGAAACGAGTCGCATAAAGGCTTTTGTCTTCAGCTTCATCTCCGTACCTGCCAAGTGGATCATGACAGCAAGGCAATACGTGCTGAATATCTATACAGAAAACCGGGCTTATGCAAGACCTTTCAAAACAGAATTCGGATAAGAATCCTTTCTTTCCGGTTAGAATCTGCGTATTACCTCAAGTCGCATCGTGGGGTAAGGGGATGTTGGCTACATATTGATGTTGTGCTGTTGCTTTTTACTGAAAGCTACTACTAACGACTCATAAATCTACCCTTAATCGTGTATTGGATGATAGTTGCGGATTTTAGGTAAACTAATAATGTAGCATATTTTCACTACCTTTGCTATCGATATGAATAAATTTGTACCACATAAAATAGATAGCGAGGGGTCCTTTGAGAGTGACCTATTGGGTGATGTAAAAGCAGGATTTCCTTCACCGGCAGAGGATATACGCGAGAAGTTGGACCTTATCAAGTTGCTTGTTAAACACAAGGCGTCGACCTTTTTCTTCCGTGTAAGCGGTGTTTCAATGGTAGATGCGGCTATGGATGAAGGCGATATTATTATCGTGGATAGAGCCATTGACCCGTACAACAACTGCAAGGCTGTTTGTTTCATTGATGGCGAGTACACCGTAAAGCGTGTTGAGATGGGTGACAATATGGTTCGCCTTATGCCTGCCAACGAGCTTAATACTGTATACAAGCCAATAGTAGTTACCCCAGATAATGAGTTCTTGATTTGGGGTGTCGTAACATATGTAATCAAGAAGATGTAATATGTTTGCCCTTGCCGATTGCAATAACTTCTTTGCCTCTTGTGAGCGTGTGTTTCGTCCCGACTTACAAGGCAAGCCTGTCATTGTTCTATCCAATAATGACGGCTGCGCTATTGCCAGAAGTAACGAAGCAAAGGCACTCGGCATTAAGATGGGTGATCCGCTTTTCAAAATCCGAGATATTGTCAAGAAGCACAATGTTGCTGTCTTCTCTGGCAATATGGCTCTCTATGGAGATATGTCGCAGAGAGTTCGTTGGGTATTGGAGGAGTATGCGCCGAGTATTGAAGTATATTCGATTGACGAGGCATTCCTGGACTTCAGAGGTATCACGAACATAGACTTTGACCAGTACGCCAAGCATATATCAGCACAATGCTGGAAGATGACTTCAATCCCGGTTTCGGTTGGTATCGCTCCGACTAAGACACTTGCCAAGATAGCCTCTAAACTATGCAAACAGTATCCGAAATTGCGTGGAGGTTGCTATATGCATCGTCCGCAGGACATAGAGAAGGTGTTGCGTAAATATCCGATAGAGGATGTTTGGGGCATTGGTCGCCGTTCAGTTCCCAAGTTGAAGGCAAAGGGAGTCAATACCGCTTATGAGTTCACCCAGTTGCCCGAAGGTGTTGTTCAAAATATGTTTGGCATAACGGGTGTGAGAACATGGAAAGAGTTGCAAGGTACTCCTTGTATTGAGTTTGAAGATGGCTTTGAGGTAAAGCAATCTATATGCGTTTCTCGTAGTTTCTCATCCGAGATATATGAGATTAAGGATTTGCAGGAGCAGATAGCAAACTTTGCTTCTACTATGGCTGAAAAGTTGCGTAAACAGCACTCCGTTACATCAGAGATAGTAGTCTTTGCGTACACCAATCGTTTCAAGGAAGATGCACCGCAGACATACTCCAATGCTTTGGTATCGTTCGTAACACCAACTGCCGATCAGCGAACGATAATCACCGAGGCTGTGCACGCTATGCAGAAGTCATTCAAGAGTGGTTATGGCTATAAGAAAGCAGGTGTCATTGCAACCAAGATTACAGATGAGAAGTGCGTGATGCATTCGTTATTTGAAGATACAGAGGCTATCGAGCGTGAACACAAGATAACCTCTGCATTGGATGCCATAAATAGTACCTTTGGTAAGGGTACGATTAAGTTGGCAGTTCAGGGAAGCGGAAGAATTAAGACATCAAGCGAGAATCAGTCTCCGCACTATACAACATTGTGGAGCGATATCCCCAATGTTACAGTAAAATAACTACACCATCCACGGATTGCGGTATGGGTCGTAGTCAGTCTGAAAGGTAGCCAGTTGCCAATCGGTGACTGGCTTCTTTGTTTCATCGACCTTGCGGGGGATTTGCGGGTTGAGTCGCAGTTTCGCAGCATCGTTGAGCCACTTCATAGAGTCCTCGTAATCTCGCATACGCACGGTACTCACATTGTTCGGAGCAATGAGTTTAGTGAGTTCATAAACTGCCAATCGCACCATATGCTTTTTGAGATTGTAGTTTCGAGGATCGTGTAATGAAAGGTTGTTTCCGAGTTCTGGGACATCGGCGTTTACATCGGTTTCTGGATAGAAGACACGACCATCGTAAACCACATATTCGTAGTCCGACAACTCGTAGTCATTATATGCTGAGTCATAGTCAGCAATAGCGCCCCAGCAATCCGATGTGAGCGGGTCGATGTTGTTGTCAAAGCCATCAAGCGACATCAATGTGTAGAACGCACCTTCGAACTCCACAACAGTCCACAAAGGATAATCAATAGGCTGCCATAGTGAAGTCTCTGCCTCAATCCAACCACCAACCATAGGAATACGGATATCATCAAACTTATAGCCATTCTCCGATAGGCAGAGATAGACCACGCCATTGTAGTTTACCTTGTCGCCCGGATAGTAGGTATTGAACTGCGAGTAGGCAGGAACTTGCGAAGCATCGATATTGATGTCGGTTGACTCCTCCCAATAAACCACTGTCGCAGGCTTGCGATAACCACTGATAGAGCGGATAACCTCGTGTATCTGCCCATCGAAGTAGATATGCACGCCTACTGGATAAGTGATACGCCTATCGTAGTCGGCGATATACTTTCCCTTCGCTAATTCCTTCTCCACCTCGTAGTTTTCCGAGAGATATTCAACGATGCTCATCTCTACCGACTGCTCAGCCTGAATAAAGCGTTCATCATTGCCACGGGTAAGTTGCTGCAAAGCCTCTTGAGTGATGATCCCCAAGTAGTCGCTGTTATTTAGAAATCGTCTATACATGTCTGTTCCGTTTAGTAGTTAAATCCTTCGCTTATTACCGATGTCGATACCACATATCCGTTGCCATCGCCACCGCTCTTGTATTTATACCAGCTATCACGCAGGTAGTAGCAGAGCAAGTAATCGAGGCAGTCGGAAAGGTGGCCGTATCGCTCATATTTTACCCCTGTTTTAGGGTCTGTGGTCTTCTGCTTACTCTTTGTACCATCTTCGTTGCGGAGCTGGTAGATAAGGTCCTGAGTGAGCTTGCGGCACTTAATGTCTATCTGAATCTCCCAGCCATTGTAGCCATCGAAAACCTCATTGACAAACTCGCATCGAGTAACCTGTGGCGGTTGCTTGCGTAGTAGTTTTACCTTTGGTCTCAAGATACCTTTGCCGAATGTATCCACAATGATTGTGTAGTTGTTGATACCATCCTCATTGGTCGTTGAGCGTTGCAATCCTGACGGGTCGCCAGTAACATCAACGCCGCCGATATGCTTATCTCGATAGAGCTTCAGTCGCACCTTACGAGCAAGTGCAGGCGTATTGTTCTCCTTATCTTCAGGCTTACCGAGTATCTCTTCAAGGATATAGACCTTCTTGTTGTCGTAGTCTATCTGCGCCGAGAGGACAGACATCTGCGGAGCCACATTGAAGTCCCATACGGTGATAAGCGGTTTAGTCGGGTCGTAGACCTTCTCCTTTAGGTTTGTGATAAGATGCTTTGCTCCATCGAAACGGTTGTAGATAGCCATATCGTTTGCCTCCACAAAGTCCCAGTTACCATAGAGCAGACGCTCCTTTGTTGCCTGGTCTCGAATCTTATTCAAGGCAGCCTCATAGACCTGACGGAATGCGATGTTAGGGTTATCAAACACAGAGAACGGTACATATGCCTCACCCTCACGACATACCACCTTATCGCCATTCTCATCCTGCACAAAGCGGCTACGCACCCAGTTAATAGTCGGGTTGGTAGTAAGCAACATTCGTGGAGTCTTAAAGGTCTCGTGAGTACGCCAACGAAGACGCGAGAAGAGTACCTCGACAGCCTTTTCGGATATCTCCGACACCTCATCGACCATAGCGATTGTGTACTCCGAAGAACCGAACCGCTCAAAGTTGGGGTCCGAGGGAATGTCGGCCATCTCCTTCATAATGATAACCGAGTCGTTCCAGAATGTGAGCGTACCTTCGAGATTGTTTATCTTGTAGTTCACATCCTCTTTCAAGCCCCAATCCTTCAAGATGGTTTTAATGGTGTTCCAAGTTGACTCTTTGAGCGATTTGAGCGTCTTACGAGCAACGACTGCACGGATATTCTCGAAACGCATACACGACGAAACGAGCCATACGCTACCGACATACGACTTACCACCTCCGGCTGCTCCACCTCCCAAGATTAGCTGAGGAAGATTCTGCGACTTACAATGCTTACACTGCGGTTTGTATTGAGGATTTTTCTGCTGGTCATAGCCAACAAGAACCTGCTCGATCTCAGCCCCACAATGCGGGCAGTAGTTTGGTTGCAAGAGCTTCCACAACTCATACTGCCGAGGGGAGGGGCTGAAGTCGATATGGATATTGCGCGGTGCTTTGAGTTTATTGACCGCCATTGCTTAGTAGATTTCGATGGTGATATCCTTCTCCTTTTCGAGCAAGGCATAGAGTTTCTTGAAGGTCGCACGAGAGTTGATGACCTTGCCCTTGACAGAGTTCTCACCAACGATAATGCAACCGCCCGAATCATCCTCGGTGTTGCCCCAGTGAATCAGGATACCCAGGAAATGAGGGACACCGTGCAGATACGGCATCTTACACTTGAACTTCGGACTATACTCCAAAGTAATCTTGTATGTACCAGTTGGAATTGCGGTGCGAGCATAGACCTTCTCCTTGCACTTGCACGGAATCCAGCGCGAGGTATTAGGACAACTATCGGGAAGTTCTCGAATAACATCCTCGATAGTGTTACAGAAAAATGTGCCGTCTATACTGAGGTCACCGATAGTATATTTCGGCCCCTTGAATTTGCGTCTTAACGATAGCTTCATACTCTAATCTTTTTATTGAAAGAGTAGAGAAAAGACGCATAATAGGTTTATTTTAATGGCGATAAGCGATTTTATTGTTCGTTCTCAGCCTATATATTGCGTATTTTGATTAACTTTGCGTAATTTCTGATAATACTATATTATCGGAAGATGGCAGAATCAGATAAGCAAGGTGTAATATGGAAGACAAAAAGCAGTTATCCGAAGAGGATATAAAGTTGCGTTATATAACCCCGGCTATCAATGCCGCTGGGTGGGATAACAAGCATATCCGAATGGAATATTACTTTACTGCAGGTAGAGTTTTAATCCAAGGGAAACATCACGCACGCAAGGAGGGTAAGAAAGCCGATTACCTGCTTTTTGCAGCACCTAATCATCCGATTGCCATTGTTGAAGCAAAAGATAATAATAAATCTGCCGGACACGGTCTTCAACAAGCAATGGATTATGCTCAAATTCTTGATTTGCCCTTCGCTTATAGTTCAAACGGTGATTGCTTCATAGAACACGACTTTATCACAGGACAAGAGCGTGAGATTGCCCTTGATGCTTTCCCATCTACCGAAGAATTGCTTTCTCGTATTCACGCCGCCAAGCCATACGACGCAGAACAACTTAAGATTGTTGAGCAGCCATACTACTTTGACCAATACACAAATGAGCCACGATACTACCAGCGTATAGCAATCAATCGAACAATTGAGGCGGTTGCACAAGGTCGAAATAGGATGTTGCTGGTAATGGCAACCGGTACCGGTAAAACATTTACTGCGTTCCAGATCATCCATCGTCTGACAAAGTCTGGCGCTAAGAAGAAGGTTCTATATCTTGCAGATAGGAATGTGCTTATAGATCAAACTATGGTGCAGGATTTTAGACCATTCAAGAAGGTGATGACCAAGATTCAGAACAAGAATCTTGATCCATCGTATGAAATCTATATGGCACTGTATCAGCAGTTGGTATCGTATGATGAAGGAATAAAAGACCCATTCACAGAATTTGCTCCTACATTCTTTGACTTAATTCTTGTTGATGAGTGTCATAGAGGTAGTGCTCGTGATGATTCTGCTTGGCGTAAGATTTTGGAGTACTTCTCATCTGCAACCCAGATAGGAATGACAGCGACTCCGAAGGTGAAAGAGGGAGCGAACAATCTTGATTATTTCAATGAGGGAGAGTATAAGGAGCCTCTCTACACATATTCGCTTAAGCAAGGTATCGAGGACGGTTTCTTGGCACCATATCGTGTTACCAATTCCTTCCTAAATGTTGACTTGGAGGGATGGAGCCCGGAAGAAGACGAGAGAGATATTCACGGATACTTGATAGAACAAGGCTATTTCAGTCGCAAAGATTTTGGCCGCAATATAGCATTGCTCAAACGCCGTGAAATAGTAGCTCGTCGTATTACAAAGATGCTTCATCAGATTGGACGAATGACCAAGACGATTGTGTTCTGCACTGACATCGATGAGGCAGAAGCTATGCGCCAGTTGCTGGTTAATATGAATTCCGACCTTTGCAAGAAGGATCCAAGATATGTAATGCGCATTACGGGTGACGATACTGTTGGCAAGAAACAGTTAGACAACTTCATTGATGTCGACCAGAAATATCCTTGTGTTGTAACCACATCTGAAATGCTATCTACGGGAGTGGATTGCAAAACATGTGGACTTATTGTGATTGATAAGGAGATTGGCTCTATGACCGAGTTTAAACAGATTGTTGGTCGTGGTACCCGTCTTCGCACTGATAAGGGCAAGTGGCATTTTGAAATCCTTGATTTTAGAAATGCTACCCAACTATTCAAAGACCCTGAGTTTGACGGCGACCCAGAACCTCCACAAGGCGGTGGAGAAGGTCCTGGTGGTGGTACACCTGGTGGCGGAGGAGGCGGAACTCCTCCGGGAGGCGGTGGCGGTGAACCAAGACCTCCTAAGTACATCGTAGGTGGACATGACATACAGATTACTCACGAAAAGGTATCTTATCTCGGAGCAGATGGCCACACGCTTGTAACAGAGAGCTTGAAAGACTTTACCCGAAAGAATATTCGAGGAAAGTATGCTTCGCTTGATGATTTTATCCAGAATTGGTCTGCATCAGAGCGTAAGCAGGCTATTGTAGATGAGCTCAAAGAGTACAATGTGCTTATAGATGCTGTTCGTGAGCAGAATCCGAGCCTTGCTGAGGCCGACATCTTCGATATTATATGCCATGTGGCATTCGATAAGAAACCTCTGACTCGTCGTGAGCGTGCTAATAATGTCAAGAAGCGCAACTACCTCGCAAAATACGAGGGCGAAGCAAGGCGCATCTTAGAGGTGTTGTTGGATAAGTATGCCGACAATGGTATCCTTGAACTTGAAAATGAGAACATCTTGGAGTTGCCACCTTTTGATAAGATTGGCAAACCAAGTAAGATATGTAAATTCTTCGGTGGCCCTGCAGGATTCTTTAAGGCACTCGAAGAACTTGAAAACGAATTGTATAAAGCAGCATAGTGGAATATGGCAGTTAACAACCTGATTAAGAGACTTCAAAATATTATGCGCCAAGACGCCGGTATCAGTGGCGATGCTCAGCGCATAGAACAGATGGTGTGGATGTTCTTCCTTAAAGTGTACGATGCACAGGAAGAGGTCTGGGAGTATAAGGCATATAAGGAGAAGAGAGACTTTGAGTCTATTATTCCTGAGCCTCTCAGATGGAGAAATTGGGCTGTTGATAATGCCGATGGTAATGCTCTTACGGGTGATAAGTTGTTGGAGTTTATCAATACTGTGCTATTCCCAGTTTTGAAAGGGTCTACGGTTACTTACAATGGAGAAGAGATAAAAGGCATTGTTGTAACGCACGACACTCCTCGCTCTCAGAGCATTGTTAAGGAAGTATTCGAAGACCTAAACCAGTATATGAAGAATGGAATCCTTCTTCGTCAGGTTACCAATGTTATCGATGAGATTGACTTCTCTGACGCCGAGGACCGCCATACATTTGGTGACATATATGAGGGCATTTTGAAGGATCTTCAGTCTGCTGGTAATGCGGGAGAATTTTACACGCCTCGTGCTCTTACCGACTTTATGGTTAAGATTCTCCAACCTAAACTTGGTGAGACTTTTGGTGACTTCACATCGGGAACAGGTGGCTTCTTAACCTCAGCCCTGAACTATTTGAAGGAGCAGGTTAAAACCACAGATGATTTTGCTCTCTTCCAGAATGCAGTAATCGGTCAGGAGTGGAAACCTCTTCCATATCTGTTGTCAATCACTAATCTATTGGTACACGATGTAGAGGCTCCTAACATCCTTCACTGCGACTCTTTGGGAACAAAGATGAGTGATTTCAAGGATTCTGATAAGGTTGATGTTGTCGCAATGAACCCACCTTATGGTGGTAGCACCGAGGCAAGTGTTAAGGGTAATTTCCCTCTTGATATGCGTAGTAGTGAGACTGCCGACCTATTTATGGTGCTTATTATGTACCGCTTGAAAGCAGATGGTCGTGCTGCTGTTATCGTTCCTGATGGTTTCTTGTTTGGTGTTGACGGTGCAAAACTCGCCATCAAAACAAAGTTGCTTAAAGAGTTCAACCTCCACACTGTACTTCGTTTGCCGGGAAGTATCTTTGCTCCATATACCAGTATTGCTACCAACATTCTGTTCTTCAATAACGAGCAGGCTGAAGGAGCAACCGAAGAGTGCCACACAAAGGAAACCTGGTTCTACCGCTTGGATATGCCCGAGGGATACAAGCATTTCTCGAAGACCAAGCCAATGAAGTTAGAGCACTGCAAGCCTATTGAGGATTGGTGGAATAATCGTGAGGAGATAGTTGTAGAGGAAGGTAATGTCAAGTCTAAGAAATTTACCGCAGCAGAACTCCTTGCTATGGACTGTAACTTTGACCAGTGTAAGTTCCCGAAGGATGACGAAGAGGTGCTGCCACCGGCAGAACTTCTTGCTGATTACTTCAAGAAGCGTGCTGCTTTGGACCACGAAATAGATAAGACTCTTGCAGAGATTCAGAAACTTTTAGGTATTGAATTGAACGATGAACGGTAAGCAACTTAAGAATAGTATCCTTCAGTGGGCGATACAGGGAAAACTTGTACCGCAGGATCCTAATGACGAGCCGGCATCAGTTCTGCTTGAGCGTATTCGTGAGGAGAAGGCACGCCTTGTCAAGGAGAAGAAAATCAAGAAAGATAAGAACGAATCAATCATTTTCCGTGGTGACGATAATTCCCATTATGAGAAGTTTGCCGACGGAACGGTGAAATGTATTGATGATGAGATACCCTTTGAGATACCTCAGAGTTGGTGTTGGGTGAGAGGAAAACACATATTTCTCCCTATGCAATCCATTAAACCTATTGGTGAATATTTTACTTACATAGATATTGATGCTGTAAATAATAAGGTAAATATTATTGACAAAGCCAAAAATATTCTATGTTCACAAGCTCCCAGTCGTGCTTCAAGAAAATTGGAGGCAAATAGTATTTTGTTTTCAATGGTGAGACCATATTTAAGGAACATCACAATGGTTGGTGAGGAATATAAGGATGCTATTGCAAGCACCGGTTTTTATGTAGTCACCCCATCAATGCTGCTATTTACAAAATACATATTCAACTTGCTTCTATCGTCATATGTCGTAGATGGGCTAAATCAATTTATGAAAGGAGATAATTCTCCGTCCATTAATAATGAACATATAGAAGGATTCTTATATCCAGTACCACCTGTAAATGAGCAAATAAAAATAGTTGCTGAAATTGAGAAAATAATGCCTTTTGCTGATAAATACGAGGAGTCGCAAGAGGCATTGAATAAGCTGAATGCAGGGATTTCTGATAAACTCAGGAAGTCCGTTCTTCAAGAGGCCATTCAGGGCAAACTTGTTCCACAGGATCCAAATGATGAGCCTGCTTCTGTGTTGCTTGAACGCATCAAAGAAGAGAAGACTAAACTCTTCAAGGAGGGCAAGTTAAAGAAAAAAGACCTTGTGGATTCTGTTATCTTCAAAGGTGATGATAACAAGTATTATGAGACGATAGATGGAAAAACGGAGTGCATCGATGAACGAATTCCATTTGAGTTGCCTCATAATTGGTGTTGGGCAACATTAGGTAATCTTGTTCAGAACTGCTCTGGACTTGCATATAAGAAAGAGAATCTTGATGAGCGTTCTACATCATATATAAGAGTTCTACGAGGTGGTAACATTGACGATGGGCAATGGACGATGAAGGATGACGATGTGATGATCGCTTCAAAGTTCGTTAACCCAGACCTACTATTGACCGCAGGCACATTTATCACTCCTGCAGTTACATCTATTGAGCAGATGGGTAAGACAGCTTTGGTAAGGGATGACCAACCTCAAACGGTGGTTGGTGGCTTTGTCTTGATGTTGTTACCATTCTTGAGAGATTGGAGTCTATTGGATTATCTCGAACTCATTTTTCAATCAGAATACTACAAAGGATACTGTCGTAGCATTACAAATAAATCGGGACAGGCTTTTTACAACCTATCCCGACAAAAGTTGATGCAATTCCTTGTTCCTCTACCACCATTGAATGAGAGAATTGCTATTGCAAATGAAGTTGCAAAAATCAATTCATTAGCGAGGTAACTCTTTGTAATTCTTGAACAATACGCTCTTGCTCGCTCATCGGTGGTAGTGGGATTAATAATCTGGAAAGGCTTTGTGAATTCAAGGTCTTTCCTTTAATTGCATCTTTGCTATCTCCCGCGACTGATAATAGAGGTAAGGTTCTAAACAGATAATTTCTAAATGTATTACACTCATCAATAAGTGGCAACACTGTTACTATTGCCTCATTGTGGTATGCATCCATATCAAGCAAAGATGTTCTTCCGACTGTTAACTTAAAGCTCATCAAAAGAGAACCTTTTGGACTTATATTTCCCATTAATTCTTTGACAGCAATAGCACTTATACGCTCCTTAGTCGCAGATATGACACCTAAATCTTTCATATCAGAAATGGACACCCAAGAATATTCACCATTAGACCAATAGCGTTGATCTCCTCTTGCAGGAGTCTTTCCGATAGTCATTTTAGCAACATTTCCTAACCTCGTCCAGGCCCAATTTGAAGGTAAGTCGTAAGGAATTTCCTCGTCTATGCATTCCGTTACGCCATCTATCGTCTCATAATACTTGCTATTACGAATTCAAGTTTATTGATAATTCGGTGTTGCTCATTCAGTGGTGGAATTGGAATTAGGAAGCCAGTGATATCTGCCATTGAAATGTTATCATTAGTTGAATTCTTACTGTTGTCAATAATGCTTTTGATATATGCAGATTTTATAACTGTATCGATGTAGTCAACATCGAACCATGTATTCCTAATTATAGCAACTCGCTGATTTAACAACAACACTTCTTTATTGTCTGATTTTATGAGAAGACTCTTTCCAACGGTTCCTCCTGTCATTGCCATTAAAATATCGCTGTTATAAATTCTATATTGAGATAACTCAAGGTTTCCGTTATAACGAACTATTCGAGTATTAGCAAGCCCATCTTCAGATATGTCTGATATTCTAATAACTCGACAACCATTTTCAGACTTTAAGTCTTGGCTTTGAAACGCATAACCACCAATTACATCGGTGTAATTTCCAAGTCTAATCCAACTCCAACTACTTGGAATTTCAAATGGGATTTCATCGTCAACACAAGCGACTTGCGAACCTACCTTCTCGTAATACTTGTTATCATCACCTTTGAAGATAACAGAATCCACCAAGTCTTTCTTCTTTAATTTGCCTTCTGTGAAGAGTTTAGCCTTTTCTGCTTTGATGCGTTCAAGGAGTACGGATGCTGACTCGTCATTAGGATCTTGCGGTACGAGTCGGCCTTGAATAGCCTCCTGCAATACAGACTTCTTAAGTTTGTCAAAAATATCAGCATTGAGCTTATCCAAAGCCTCTTGCGACTTACCGTAAATGCGAACAATAGGCAATGCTTCTTGTATTTTCTGAACTATCCTTTTTTGTTCGTTTAGTGGTGGAAGGGGAACTAATTTATTTTGTACATAATCTGAAAGAACGCGTTGTTGGCCTGCTGTTCCTTTATATCTTGCCTCCTTGATAAAGTATTCAGACTTTAGAAAATAAAGAATATACCATCCGTCTAATGTGCCAGCATAAGTACGAATCACATTTAATTCTGTAGTTGCGGCTGCAACACCACCTGGCACTTCTCCAAGTATGAATGATTTTCGATTCTGAAAACAAGGCGTAATTTTAGCGTATGCAATATCTCCTGTAGCAATCTTGGTGAAACCAGTTTTGATAGTTCCCCATTTCTTGGTTTCGTATGTGTAACTACTTCCATGGCCTGCATCTATTAATGTCATAGGCATAAAAGCAGCATTTGCTTCATCATCTGCCGTCACTTGTGGATTATGGATAACTAAACTTCCGAATCTCACCCAACACCAACTCTGAGGTATCTCAAAGGGTATCTCATCGTCAATACATTTAATTGTTCCGTCGGCAAACTTCTCATAATGGGAATTGGCAGAATCAGAGAGTCATCATAATTTATTAAGAGACAACTTTTTGTTTAACTAAAATGTAATTTATTATGGTGAAGAATTTTGAACTTTTCCTCCGGCAGGAGAATATGTCGGACAACACTATTGCTGCTTATGTGTACGCAGTCAATGATTATTATTCGCGTAAGAAGGAGTTGAACAAACGAAACCTTCTTATGTACAAGTCTTATCTGATGGAGACCTTCAAACCCAAAACGGTTAATCTGCGAATCCAAGCTCTGAACAAGTATTTGGAGTATATGAACAAGACGAAGTTGCGACTAAAATCCGTAAAGGTTCAGCAGCGTTCATACTTGGAGAATGTCATCAGTAATGCTGACTACACATTCCTAAAAAATAAGTTGAAGAGGGAAGAAAATTTGGAATGGTATTTTGTTGTAAGATTCTTGGCTGCAACTGGCGCCCGTGTTAGCGAATTGGTGCAAATAAAGATTGAGCATGTGAATGTAGGATACTTTGATATCTACACAAAAGGAGGTAAATATCGCAGACTATTTATTCCCAAGAAACTACGGGAAGAAACTATTGAGTGGTTGAGTCATAAGGATCGAACAAGCGGGTATCTTTTCCTCAATCGATTCGGAGAGAGAATTACTACGCGCGGTATAGCACAGCAGTTGAAGAACTATGCTCTGAAGTACGGGCTTAATGAGAAGGTTGTATATCCACATTCATTCCGCCACAGATTTGCCAAGAACTTTCTCGAAAAGTATAACGATATCTCATTGCTCGCGGATTTGATGGGGCATGAGAGTATAGAGACCACACGCATATATCTCCGTAGGACTAGCACAGAGCAGCAAGCTATCGTAGATAAGGTGGTTGTATGGTAAAAGTTAAGGGCATCAATCGATGCCCTTAATCTTGTACCTTGTATAGCGCTGTGAGTTCCCCGTTCTTCGACTCAAATAGGAATCGGCCGTTCTTCAAGATGCACTCGTGAGTCTTCTCATCATTTGCGTCTTCAACAAGCATTTTTTCTGCTTGATCTGCTGAGATAATCTGCATCTCCACACCCTGAACGGTAGCGGTAGTGGCATCTGTCGGGATTGCCAAAAGTTCGTCTAATATCATTGCCCCAATTTATTAAGTGGCTCAATGTCCCCTTGAGCACGATATTTGCATAAAGAAAAGCGTGGGACATAACCTGTAGCACCGAGGTTCTGGCAAACCCATCCACAAACAAGTTAAGCCCACGCAATGGTGGGCGTCTAACTAAGATGTGTGGACTAATATGAAACCGCCAGATTTCGATGCACACAATAGCTAACGCTAATCTAATATGTTGCGGTCTAAAAACCGCTTGCGAGTGTCCGAGAGAATTAGTTCTTGCCGGCCTCGACAGAAACCTTGCGGAACTCCTTCATCAACTTTTCAAGCTCCAATGCAGCCTTACGAGCGCGAGTTCCAGCCGCCTTGTTACCTTTCTCTACCTGCAACGCAGCATCCTTTGAGAATGCCTCGAATGCTTCATTGATTTTTGCTACCAATTCGTTCATAGTGTCTATTGTTTTAGAATTCAACTGCAAAGATAATATAAAATCAGAAAATTGACTCCATTTCGCGCTTGATTTCCTCTCTTCGAGTATTCTTATAGTAATGTTTGTAGATTGTCAACGGACTATTACCAGCCATTTCAGCAACTACATAGGGGTTATTGCCAGCATCCACCATCTTCGAGATAAACGAACCACGAGCTGAATACCAAGTAACGTTCTCTTTTATGCGAAGCATCTTGCATATTTTGGACAAGGTTATTCGCAATTTGGTTGATATTTCATTAACTCTGTATCTTCTCTTTTCTGATGTGGTATGCTTGTGGGTAAACACGGGAAACACATAGTTCCCATATCCAAGCCCCTTATACCTATTAATTATGTCTCGTGACTTCTGAAGTAAAATAGGTTTCGCAGTTTTGGGGAACTTTATTCGCTCATAAATAATTTTATCATCCTGAATACAGTCCCACGTTAGATTACACACATCTACGTTGGCCATACCGCCAGTGTAGTAACTAAACAAGAACAAATCTAAATGTAGCTGCTCTCGTTTTGTTAACAAAGTTCTGTCGATTGCAGCAATTTTGTTCATTGATTTTGCGGATATAGCTTTCGATGTCGTTTCTGGCCACTTAATGTCATTTCCAAGGCACTCGAAAGCTGCCATATTAACACCATACATACCTTGTTTGTCAGCATAGTTACATACAGCTCTTAGCAATCTTAATTTTTGGGGTAATCCGCCTTTATTCCCATTTTTAATGCCTTGTTCTTTAATCCAAAATGCTAAATCCAAAAGGAACTGTTCTGTAATGTCTTGAAAAAAATAACTCGAAAATGTTTTTCCATATTTTTCAGAGACAAAAATAGTTAGCACCTTGCGAAGATTAACATAACCCTTTACTGTACCCTTGCTATCCATTATTTGACCGTTTTTAATTCTCTTCTTGATGCGAAAACGTTCCTCTAGGATATTTATGGTTTGCAATACCGATAATACTTTAACTTCTGATTGCACTTGTTCAATTTCATCAAATGCATGTGAAAGTTGTACAGGAGACCAGTTGCGTTCTTCAATCTCCCAATCGTCAGCTTTGTGATAATATTTGGTTTTGAGGTCGAAGAGAAGCTTGTTCTTTGCCGTCGCTTCAGCGCTGCCTACTCTAAAACTTTGCGACTTGGCGTCCCAGTCTGCCAATAGACCGGTAACATTAACGACCTTGGTTACTCGTGGATAGTTGGTTTTGAAGAAAATCATCTCCAACTTGACCATTGATGGGTCTTTGGGATTTGGCTTTCCCTTGATGTTAATAGTGTACATAAAAAAGACAAAGTGTTAAGTTGTTACTTTATTTTACTTGGTAGCACTATTTGGTCTTAATTTAGACTACATAGAAGACTACATGAGAAGAGTAGAATCTTCGTAAAATAAAGGTTTAAACGGTTTTTTAACGAAAAGTCGTTACACCATTAAACAACTTAACACTTTGTCAATCAGTTAATTCGGAAATAATGTGTTATTCACTTCCGAAAAAGAGGCTGCCTCTCAGGCAGCCCCTTTATTTTATGGATTGTAAAAAACGATGCCTTTAATATATAACCCTCCAATTTCTTGCGGGTTGTTCATATAGCCGTCCAAAGACAGAGGAAGTATGTATGTATTGTTGCCTCGGAAAGACCAAACTGTGTCGTTGGGATTTACTTTGTAGTTTTGTTTTTTTAGTAGGTCGACTAGCGGATAAACGGCGACAACGGTACTGTCTGGCCCCAATATTTCTACATTGCCGTTGTTCGTTCGGATATTTGAATTTTCATCGAAAAACAGGGCGTATTGGTAATCTTTTATATTTATGTTTTTGCCTTCGTAAGAATCCGATTGGTAGTAGGAAAAATAGATGCGATGATTTTCCTGTGAGCGATTCAATGCAGATGTTATCCCTTGTGTGAGTTTGGAAAATTGCATCGAGGAAACGGAATCGGTGAACCAGACTTGTATATCTTTTGCCCCATAATTCTCTGTGAGATAGAGAAGGTCGTCTTGTAGTCGGGTGGCATCGATAGAGTCGAGCTGGGTGCATTGGGTTTCTAAACTGTCGAATGTAAGTAGATTGTTTGTCCCGAGTTTGTTATTTTGAATGAGTGTATCTATCCGCTTGTGCATGGTATACCGGGTAATTTCGCTGAATCTCCACGGACCGATTGATGAGATGAGGAAAAGAAGAATAAATGAGATGAACGGGATTTTTATTTTTTTACCAGATGTAAAAATGGTATACAAGGCAGTCGTATAGCACCAAAAGTTGAGCAGTAGTACGTATAGGCGGTTGGTCGTGATACCATAGTCTTGAAAGCGTCGGATTATACCGATAGTCATTAAGATTAATAGTGGGAGAAGCAGTATACCGAACCACTGCCTGAAAAATTTCAGGGGACGATTCTCTTGTGGGCATAACGGATATAGCATAAAAAGTGTGATTGCTCCGCCTATGGTGAGAATGGAGACCAGTGCGGAGACCCAACCATCGGGAAGTTGCCACTGAATTATGATTTTTATTAAATAGGCATAAAGGATTGTTCCGTAGAGTATGAGGAGGGGTAATAGTATATATAAACCTAGAATTTTCCATGCTTGGGCAAACGGACGCACCTTTGTTTCGGTTGTCGAGGCGATAGGAATGTTGCCTAGCAGATAGAAAGGAAAGAACAAGGTATAGCAAAGCACATGTATGTTTGAATACATCTCGCTTTTGAATTCACAGCCGAACAGAGTATCGATAGAAAATAACGCCAGAGAGAGGCCGGCTGCCAAGACCGATGTAAAAAGTAGGCCTGTTAGTATTTGGATACACAACAGATAGGAGAAATTCCAAAAAGAGGTATCGGTGTTCTTTTTCAAAAAGGCAGCCCAAAACAAGGCCGAAAAAAATGTTACGATAGGAGCTATGAAAGCAAGTGTTCCGAAGAAATGTTCGGGAGTATCGTTCGAAAGATAGCCATACAAGCTCCATAATAGTACAGCGAGTAGGGATACCGAATGTCGTATAGTGGGGTTCAAGCGGTTCTCGAAGCCGAGGACGATACTTACAGCGAGGGGTAATGCACCTACCCATACGTACCAATAAACGGGTTCGTAGAGTATACTTCCTTTTACTTGCTCATAGGGGAGGTTGACGAGTAATAGCAGAGAAATACACAACCCTATTGTTGCTGTCGCTGCGACTGGAAATCGTTTGAACGCATTCAAAAGGGTTTCGGTGATGGATTGCCAACGAACGGTTTTTATTCTGTCGAGCATAGTTGAATGATGTTGTTGGTGAAGAATGAATCCCCTAAGTACATGAGTTGGTAAGAACTTACTTAGGGGATTCGGAAATATGTCAACAATGTTATTTATTGACTCTGAACTTGTCAATGCTGTCTTTTAGGTATCCGACCGATTGTCGGGCGGCAGCGATACCAGCATTGATGTTCGCTTCGGAGGTTTGGGCTCCCATTTTTTTCGGAGTGAAGAATATTCGGTTGCCGAATTTCTCTTTTAAAGTGTCGGCAATAGTGGGTGCAACATCGGCTACATAGTGAAAATCGGTACGATCTTCGAGTATGCGTGCCAGATCTTCTTCGTATATCACCTCTTTACGCGCCGTGTTGATAAGAAGAGCTCCTTTGGGCATAAGCGAAAGCAACGAGTAGTTGATCGATTGCTTCGTTTCGGCCGTAGCCGGGATATGCAGCGATACGAATTGACATGTTTTATAAAGCTCTTCGGCCGATGCGACAGGCGTTACACCGTCTTTTTTCATCACATCGTCGGGGCAATAAGGATCGAATGCATAAATTTCCATGTCGAATCCTTTGGCGATACGAGCCACATTACGTCCTACTTGTCCGTAAGCATGGATTCCCAGTTTTTTTCCTTTCAATTCCGTACCCGATGTTCCGTTGAAATGATTTCGTATCATTAAGATAGTCATACCGAATACGAGCTCGGCCACAGCGTTGGAGTTTTGTCCGGGGGTGTTCATTACACATACTCCTTTGGTCGTAGCCGCGTTGAGGTCGATATTGTCATAACCCGCTCCGGCACGTACTACGATTTTTAATTTTGGGGCAGCGTCAAAAACTTCGGCATCGACGATGTCGCTGCGCACGATGAGGCCGTCAACATCTTCGACTGCTTTTAGTAGAGCGGCCTTATCGGGGTATTTTTCCAAAAGAACCATTTCGACACCTGCGTTGTCGAGAACTTCTTTGATTCCATTTACTGCAACAGCGGCAAACGGCTTTTCAGTAGCAACTAATACTTTCATGGCTTTTCTATATTAGTGTTTCTTCTCAAATTCTTTCATGGTAGCTACGAGGGCTTCGACACTCGATTTAGGCATAGCATTATAAATGGAAGCTCTGAATCCACCTACCGAACGGTGTCCTTTAATACCCACCATGCCTTGAGAGGAAGCAAATTCGATAAATTCACTTTCGAGGTCTTTGTATTCTTCTTTCATAACGAAGCAGACATTCATGATGGAGCGATCTTCGTGAGCTGCTGTTCCGACGAAAATTTTACTGGAATCGATAGCATCGTAGAGGATTGCTGCTTTTTCCAAATCACGTTTTTCCATCTCTTTGATACCACCCATCTCCTTATAATATTTCAAGGTCTGCAATGCCGAGTAGATGGGGAGACAAGGAGGCGTATTGAACATCGACCCTTTTTTGATGTGGGTACGATAGTCGAGCATGGTGGGGATAGCCCGGTCTACATGTCCGAGAGCATCTTCTTTGACAATCACGATAGTAACTCCGGCAGGGGCTAAATTTTTTTGAGCTCCGGCGTAGATGACGTTATATTTGGAAACGTCGATAGGTCGGGAGAAAATATCGGAAGACATATCGGCTACAAGAGGTACATTTACGTCTGGGTCAAATCGCATTTCTGTTCCGTATATCGTGTTGTTGGAGGTTAAGTGGAAATAATCAACATCATCGGGGACAGTATATCCTTTGGGGATATAAGAGAAGTTGGCTTCTTTCGAAGAAGCGACGACATCTACTTCTCCGAACAATTTAGCTTCTTTGATTGCATTTACAGCCCATGTTCCGGTTTCGAGGTAAGCAGCTTTACGGTTCAACAAATTATATGGAACCATACAGAATTGCATGCTGGCCCCTCCACCTAAAAATAGGACATCATATCCGGCAGGGACTTCGAGCAACTCTTTTACTAGGGTTTTAGCTTCTTCGATAACCGCTGTAAATTCTTTGCTACGATGTGAAATTTCCAACAGAGACAGACCTGTATCTGCGAAATTAAGAACGGCATCCGCTGTGTTTTTAATGGTGTATTCGCTCAGAATAGAAGGGCCTGCATAGAAATTGTGCTTCTTCATAACGATCTTTGTTTAGTAGTTTGGTATAATTTGGTTTTGATAGATTACAAAAGTAATTCTTTTTTTCTTAGTTTTTCTGTGCTTTGAAATATTTTGTTACAAAAATTTACAAAATGACGGCTATTTGTTAGCCCGAGATAGCATTTCGACAGATTATTTGTATCGGTCTTTCCATAGCTTGTTTAGATGATCTTTCAGCTTGTTCTCCGCAACGTTATCCTGAGGCTTCCACCAATTATTGTCTTTCAACTCGTTTGGTAAATATTGCTGATTGACGAAGTTACCCGTATAATCGTGTGCATATTTGTAATTTTTTCCATACTCCAACTCTTTCATCAATTGTGTCGGTGCATTCCTAAGATGTAACGGAACAGGAAGGTTTCCTGTTGCTTTTACCGTTTCCAGTGCTTGATTTATCGCCATGTAGGCCGAATTGCTTTTGGGTGAACTAGCCAGATAGATTGTCGTTTCGGCCATGATAATGCGGCTCTCCGGCCACCCTATATTTTGTACAGCATCGAAGCAAGCGTTGGCTAAAAGCAAGGCATTGGGGTTTGCCAGTCCTACATCTTCGGAAGCCAATATAACCAATCGTCGTGCGATGAAAGCGGGGTCTTCACCTCCTTCGACCATGCGGGCAAGCCAATAGATTGCGGCATCCGGATCGCTGCCACGTATGGATTTGATAAATGCCGATATGATATCGTAGTGCATTTCGCCGTTTTTGTCGTAGGCGGCAGGATTTTGTTGTAACCGTTCCGTTACAATCGCATCGTCGATGATTATTTTTTCGTTCTCTCCGACCGCTTGGGATACGAGATCGATGATATTTAGCAGCTTTCGGGCATCCCCTCCTGAATAACGAAATAGAGCATCGGTCTCTTTTACTTCTATATCGCGTTCTTTCAGATAAGTATCGGAATGTATAGCTCTGTCGAGCAGTAGCTGCAAGTGCTTTACTTCGAGTGATTTGAGGACATATACCTGACAACGGGAGAGCAAGGGGCGTATTACTTCGAAAGAGGGATTCTCGGTCGTTGCTCCGATGAGCGTCACCGTACCGTATTCGACCGCGCCGAGGAGAGAGTCTTGCTGTGATTTACTGAACCGGTGGATTTCATCGATAAACAATATGGGACGTACTTTGGAAAAAATATTGGCTTTGCATCGGTCTATTACTTCGCGAACTTCTTTTACGCCGGATTGTACGGCACTCAATGTGAAGAACGGTGCTTGTAATTGTTGCGATATGATGTGGGCCAGAGTTGTTTTTCCAACACCCGGAGGCCCCCAAAGAATGAAAGACGAAATTTTTCCCCCATCGATCATACGCCGCAGTACGGCTCCCGGTCCTACCAGATGTTCCTGTCCGATGTATTCGTCTAAGTTTTTGGGCCTTAGTCTTTCTGCCAGAGGTTGTAACATAAATTACTTGTTTCTGTTGATACAAATATACTTGTTTTGGACCGTTTTTGCAAGGAAAGAAACGGAAAGATAGAGCCGTTTATGAGAAGTATGAAAATCGGCTGGTTTTTGGAGTAATAAGTAAAAAACTGTTATCTTTATTCCGCAAATTTAATTAGATATGTCATGAAGAGACTTTTTCTTTTTTTCTTGTTAATTGGATATTGGTCGGTAGTAAGAGCTTCGGATACGGTTTTTATAAAAGAGGCACAAGTCCCCATTTTGATAGAACGGCAGGATAATCTATTATTTTATCTTCGATTCGATGCACGAGACAGCCGAATGCTTGATGGAGTAACAGTAGATTTGTCGAGGTGTAAAAATCTCGACGATATTCAATCTGTGAAGCTCTATTATGGTGGAACAGAAGCCCGTCAAGAGGAAGATAAGAATCGATTTGCTCCGGTTAGTTATATTTCGAGTTTCAGTCCCGGTAAGACATTGTCGGCATATCCTTCTTATTCGATAAAATGTGCCGAGGAATCGAATGTGTCTGAGTCGGTGGTTTTGAAATGTAATTACAAATTATTTCCGGGAGTTAATTTCTTTTGGGTGAGTTTGCAGGTGAAACCCGGTACATCTCTTTTATCTAAGGTGACGGCAGATTTGAGTTCTGTGACAATAGACGGGAAAGAGGCTGTTTGTAAAAAAATGTCGCCCGACGGTATTGTACACCGCATGGGAGTAGGCGTTCGTCATGCTGGTAACGACGGTGTTTCGGCGTTTCGTATTCCCGGATTGGTCACTACGAATAAAGGTACATTGTTGGGTGTGTACGATGTGCGTTATAACAGTAGCGTGGATCTGCAAGAACATGTAGATGTTGGATTGAGCCGTAGTACCGATGGCGGGAGAACATGGGAGAAAATGAGATTGCCGCTTTCTTTCGGAGAGACCGGAGGCTTGCCGGCTGCCCAAAATGGGGTAGGAGACCCTTCTATCTTGGTTGATACAAAGACAAATACAGTGTGGATTGTCGCGGCGTGGACACACGGTATGGGGAATCAACGGGCATGGTGGAGTTCACAGCCGGGAATGGAAAAGAGCTATACGGCTCAACTCGTGATGACGAAGAGTACCGATGACGGCAAAACTTGGTCGAAGCCGATTGATATAACCGGGCAGGTGAAAGATCCTTCTTGGTATTTCCTACTTCAAGGGCCGGGACGAGGTATTACCATGCAGGCCGGCACGTTGGTATTTCCCATTCAGTTCATAGATTCGACTCGTATTCCGAATGCTGGTATTATGTATAGTAAGGACCGGGGTAAAACTTGGAATATACATAATCTGGCACGGACAAATACGACAGAGGCTCAGGTCGTGGAGATAGAGCCGGGGGTGTTGATGTTGAATATGCGGGATAACCTGGGTGGAAGCCGAGCCGTAGCCATAACCGAGGATTTGGGAAAAACATGGACCGAGCATGAGTCGTCCCGAAAAGCTTTGCAAGAACCTGTGTGTATGGCGAGTCTGATTCATGTTCGTGCCGAAGATAATGTATTGGGTAGGGATATCCTTCTTTTCTCGAATCCCAACACGAAGAAGGGGCGCAACCATATTACGATTAAAGCCAGTTTAGATAAAGGCCTGACGTGGTTGCCAGAAAATCAAGTGATGTTGGACGAAGATGAGGGGTGGGGGTATACCTGTCTGACCATGATCGATCGTGAGACAGTGGGTATTTTATATGAGAGTAGCGTGGCTCACATGACTTTCCAAGCTATTAAGTTGAAAGACTTAATTCGGGAGTAACAATTCTCCATTTTGTTAAAAGTGCTAAATTTAAACATTCCGCAGAAAGTGTGGTTAAACCTTTGGACAAAAACAGAGTCTTATAAACAGATTCGCGAATAAATAAATTGAAGAAAACTTTTTAATGAAAGGAGAAAATTTATGAAAAAGGCAATAGTATCGTTCGCTCTTGTTCTCGTTTTATCGATGAGTTCATTTGCCGGTAATAAAGAAAAGAACGAACGGAGAGAGAAATGTGAATTCCCTTGTGAACAAATGGTGAAAGATTTGAATCTTAGCGAAAAACAGCTTTCTCAATTAAAAGAAGCCGATAAGACGTTCGATACGGAAGTAAAAGCGATTCGAGAGAAAAAGAAGGAATTTGAGAAATCGAATCGAGAATCGATGAAAGCGGCTAAGGTTCGTCGGGATTCCACATTTAAATCTATTCTGACCAAAGATCAGTATATTCAGTATTTGGAACAGAAAGTGGCACGATTGGAAAAACGAGCAGCCCGCGATTCTTGGCGTGAAAGATTTAGGGCTCCATTTATGGGGAAAGATATGAAGCAGGGGCGTCTTAATCCCTTGCCGTGGAGTGAAAAGAATGTAGAAAAATAAAGAACAGTGAATAAATAGGTTTTCGGTAGGAAAGAAAGGCTGCTATGCAATGCATAGCAGCCTTTGCTTTTTATCTCGTTTCAGTTACGAAATACGATTTGGTCATTTTCGGTATCGACTATGATAGGCTTCGATCGGTCTACTTTCTGAGCCAGCAGGTCTTTCGACAACTGGTTCAAGATAAGCCGGTGTATCACTCGTTTTACCGGACGTGCTCCAAACTCAGGGTCGTAGCCTTCGGCTGCAATCAAGCCCAGAGCTTTGGGTGTAATTTCGAGGGTGACACCGTTTTTCTCCAACATCTTTTTGATGTTGTCGATTTGTAACGACACAATCTCTTCGATTTCTTTCTCGCTCAACGGGGTGAACATAATCGTTTCGTCTATACGGTTGAGAAATTCGGGACGTATGGTTTGTTTCAACATATTCAAGACCGCTTCTTTTGTTTTTTCGATGACTTCGGTTTTGTTGGCAGGAGTCATCTTTTCAAAATTTTCGCGTATCAAGGCGGAACCCATATTCGAAGTCATGATGATAATGGTGTTTTTGAAATTAACCAATCGGCCTTTGTTATCGGTCAATCGTCCGTCATCGAGTACCTGCAACAGAATGTTGAAGATGTCGGGGTGAGCCTTTTCTATTTCGTCGAACAAAACTACCGAATAAGGTTTACGCCTGATCGCTTCGGTCAGTTGACCGCCTTCATCGTATCCAACATATCCCGGAGGGGAACCGATGAGACGAGTGGCACTGAATTTCTCTTGATATTCACTCATGTCGATACGAGTCATCATGTTCTCGTCGTCAAACAGATATTCGGCAAGAGCTTTCGCTAACTCGGTTTTACCCACACCGGTCGTACCGAGGAAGATGAACGACCCGATAGGCCTACGAGGATCATTCAATCCGGCACGACTCCGACGAACAGCATCGGCAATGGCAGTGATGGCCTCGTTTTGACCTACAACTCGTTTGTGCAGTTCCTCTTCGAGGTGGAGCAGTTTGTCTTTTTCGCTTTGCATCATTTTGTTTACCGGAATGCCCGTCCAGCGAGATACGACATCGGCGATGTCCTCGGCATCGACTTCTTCCTTAATCATAGCTTTGTCACCTTGCAACTCGTGTAGCTTTTGTTGCGTGGCATGGATTTCGTCTTCTTTTTGTTTGATCTTGGCATACCGTATTTCGGCTACTTTACCATAATCGCCCTCTCGTTCGGCTTTATCGGCTTCGAAACGTAAGTTCTCGATGTCGATTTTGTTTTGCTGTATGCGGTTAACCAGTTCTTTTTCCGATTGCCATTTGGCTCTGAATTTAGTTTCCTCTTCTTTCAGGTCGGCAATTTCTTTGGCTAACTGTTGCAGCTTTTCGGTATCGTTTTCACGTTTGATAGCTTCGCGTTCGATTTCCAATTGTTTGATTCGTCGGGATATTTCGTCCAAAGCCTCGGGAACCGAATCTACTTCTATGCGCAGTTTTGCTGCCGCTTCGTCCATCAAGTCTATGGCTTTATCGGGTAGGAATCGGTCTGTTATATATCGTTCGGATAATTGTACGGCTGCTATGATAGCATCGTCTTTAATCCTCACTTTATGGTGATTTTCATACCGCTCTTTCAGACCTCTCAAAATTGAGATAGAGCTCATTTCGTCGGGTTCGTCGACCATGACGATTTGGAACCTACGTTCGAGAGCTTTGTCCTTTTCAAAATATTTTTGATATTCGTCGAGCGTGGTAGCGCCGATAGACCTCAATTCTCCTCTTGCCAAAGCCGGTTTCAGAATATTGGCAGCATCCATTGCTCCGTCGCCTTTACCGGCTCCCACCAACGTGTGTATCTCGTCGATAAAGAGGATAATTTCTCCCTCGCTTTGAATGACTTCGTTGACTACCGATTTCAACCTTTCTTCAAATTCTCCTTTGTATTTGGCTCCGGCAACCAAAGCTCCCATGTCGAGAGAAAAGATTTGTTTGCTTTTTAGGTTCTCGGGAACGTCTCCGCGTACGATACGATGCGCTAGTCCTTCGGCTATGGCTGTTTTACCTGTACCCGGTTCACCTATCAAGATAGGATTGTTTTTGGTTCGGCGACTCAGAATTTGTAATACTCGTCTGATTTCTTCGTCTCGTCCGATAACAGGGTCGAGTTTCCCGTTACGGGCACGTTCGTTCAAATTGATTGCATATTTGCTCAATGCATTGTAGGTGTCTTCGGCCGAAGCTGCGGTTACTTTCTTCCCTTTTCGCAATTCGTCGATAGCTGCGCCCAGTTCTTTTTCGGTTATGCCTGCATCTTTCATGAATGCAGAGGCCGGACTTTTCACGAGGAATAATCCCATGAGCATGGCTTCCAATGCTACGAACTGGTCTCCGAGTTTATTGGAATAGTCGATTGCTTTTTGTAGGGCATCGTTAGCTTCCCGACTCAGATAGGGCTCACCTCCGTTCACTTTCGGAAGCGATTCTATTTCTCTGTCGACTTGGTTGTTTAGCAACCCTGCGTTGACTCCCAATTTTTGAAAAAGGTATGAGGTGAGGCTTTCGCCTACTTGCAAGATACCTTTTAGAAGGTGTACCGGTTCTATGGATTGTTCGTTGTGATTACGAACAATCTCCACAGCCTTTTGGATAGCCTCCTGCGATTTGATTGTGAAATTGTCGAAATTCATATATTTATTCTCCTTTCTATTTTATCTTTTTTTGTTTTTACATTGGGATATAGTCAAAAGAAATGCCAGCCGTGTTTTAATGAAATATTGTCTGAAAATCAATTTGTTAATATGACATAATGTCTATATTTCCGATACGTTGGAAAGGTTCGGATCTATAAGAAGTTCATTTATAATTCTTTTTGTTTCTGACAAAATGACTTGTTTATTTTTTACAACACGGATGCAGCATAGAAAGTTCGAAGGAACAGAGGCTATCGGGTCTCGTTTATTTTCGGTGAAGATGCTGCGGAGATGGTATCGATAGCCATTTGGGGACGCTCTTTTCCAAAGAGCGGTGCTGTAAATTTCGGCTTGGAAGGTTCGACGATGGTATCGTTTTTCAGTAAGGTGGATATCTGAACGGGATTGGCAATCGTACTTACCGGGACATTACGTTTCCATTCGATGCTTCGTTTTATTGAATCAGTCTCATGTTTGGTGAGCGGGCGGGTAGTGTTCCCGAAAAGGGTCATTAAAACCATTTTGGTGCGTAGGGCCCTTTTCTTGCGTTGCCAGTTACGGTATATTTCGACAGGGTCGAGGAGTCCCACATAAGAGACGCCTATACCGAAAGGCATGGTGTTGGGTGCACTCATCGACCAGCTGTTGACAGGAGCGGGTTTGTCATTGGAGAGAGGCCGTAACAAGTTACGTAATACAAACATATCGACCATTCGCGCGATTGTTTCGTCGTGAAGGCTGGCTATGCTGTCTTTCACTGCGTGCAGTAAAATTACGTTTAACATGAATTCCGATGGATTTTCGGGAAACATGGTTGAGGGACGCATGATGTTTAAAGATGCAGATTCGAGGTGCTCGTTCAGCTTTTTCTGCATGAACCGATCGTTGGGTGTAGAAGAGGGTAGCTGTTCGGTACGGGGCCACGACAATTCACCTCCTTTTATTTCCAATTCCGACCCATTGCCCGGCCGCATGGGAGGAGGCGTGGAAGATTGGGCATATGCGGTGTGGCAGAAAAAAGACAGCCCGCATGTCCAACATAAAAAAACTATTATCGTTCGAGGCGTCAGCATAACAGCTGCAAATATATCTTCTATTTGATAAACTACTCGATGTTTAAAAAGAAATTAACCGATATAATATTATATAAACGTATTTGTAAATACTCCGTAGGATAAAGATATCGAAGTAATTCTTTTTAATGTTTTTTATGTTTATCGGTGTGTCTTGTCGTTTTTAGTGAAAATCAAGTTTATTTGATTTTGTCCATCATTTGCTTCTGACAGCAGTTCGCATTTTTTTGACGACAGTCCAAGACAGGCATGACCCAACAGAGCTAAAATAAATTTTGTTCTATATTCGCCTTGCATTATCTTTGTTCCCGAATAAAGTAAAGAAACTGTTTTGAGTTTTTTCGAGCAGATGTTGTCAATCAGTTTTTCTGTTTTTTCATTTGTGTTATTTTTTCGAGTAAAAAGGACGGACAATGGATTTTGAACTGGTACATACCGATGAGTGTACCCATGCTAGGGCCGGAGTGATAACGACCGATCATGGGAAGATACAGACCCCTATATTTATGCCTGTGGGAACGGTGGCCTCGGTCAAGGCCGTGCATCAGCGCGAGTTGAGGGACGATATTAAGGCACAAATAATCTTGGGGAATACCTATCATCTGTATTTACGTCCGGGATTGGATATATTGCGTCAGGCCGGTGGACTGCACCGGTTTAACGGTTGGGAACGTCCTATTCTTACCGATAGTGGGGGGTTTCAGGTTTTTTCTTTGTCCGACCGTCGGAAACTGACAGAAGAGGGGGCTCACTTTCGTTCGCATATTGATGGCTCGAAACATCTTTTTACTCCCGAAAATGTGGTAGATACCCAACGTATTATCGGAGCGGATATTATGATGGCGCTCGACGAGTGTACTCCGGGCGATGCCGATTACGACTATGCCAAGAAATCATTGGCCTTGACACGCCGTTGGCTCGACCGGGGGTGGAAACACTTTTGCGAAACGGAGGGTTTGTATGGTTATAAGCAAACTTTTTTCCCGATTGTACAAGGCTGTGTCTATCCCGATTTGCGTATAGAGGCCGCGAAGCATGTCGCCGATTTGGGAGCTGACGGTAATGCCATCGGCGGATTGGCGGTGGGTGAACCTACGGAAAAAATGTATGAGATGATAGAGGTTGTCAACGAGGTCTTGCCTCAGGATAAACCACGTTATCTAATGGGGGTGGGGACACCGGCCAATATATTGGAAGGTATAGAGCGGGGTGTCGATATGTTCGACTGTGTGATGCCTACTCGCAATGGGCGTAATGGTATGCTGTTTACCCGTAACGGTATCATGAATATGCGGAATAAAAAGTGGGCCGATGATTTTTCTCCTCTTGACCCGGAGGGAACTTCTTATGTCGATACATGTTACAGTAAAGCCTATTTGCGCCATTTATTCATTAGTGAAGAAATACTGGCCATGCAGATAGCCTCGATACATAATCTGGCATTTTATGTTTGGCTTACTCAGGAGGCACGTTGTCAAATTTTAGCCGGTACATTTAAGTCGTGGAAAGACGAGATGATATGCCGGGTGACTACACGATTGTAAAGAGGGACGAGATGAAGATATTGAAAAAAATAGATATCTATATTATCAAGAAGTTCTTGGGAACTTACTTTTTCGCGATAGCTTTGATTCTCGCTATTACGGTCATGTTCGATATTAACGAGAAATTGGATTCATTTTTGAAAGCACCTTTGTCGGCGACGATATTCGACTATTTTTTCAATTTTCTTCCCTATTTTGCCAATCTGTTTAGTCCTCTGTTTACTTTTATCGCTGTTATATTTTTTACCTCCAAGCTGGCCGACAACTCCGAGGTTATAGCCATGTTGTCGAGCGGTATCAGTTTCAAGCGATTGTTTGTGCCTTATATGGTTTCGGCAGCCATTATCGCTGCATTGAATCTCTATTTGAGTTGCTATGTAATACCACCGGCCAATGTGACTCGTATCGAGTATATGAATACGTATGTCAAAAATAAGCGGGTAGATTATGCCAGTAATATTCAGTTGCAGGTAGAGCCGGGGGTAATAGCCTATATATCGCGCTATGACAATAGTAACAAAACCGGCTATCGTTTTTCTTTGGAGAAGTTCGACAAGAAAGTTCTTCAATCCCGATTGACTGCTCAAACCATTCATTACGATTCGGCTTATCACTGGCGGGTTAACAATTATGTGATTCGTAATTTCAACGGTATGCGGGAGGAATTGATAAAAGGGTCGACGCTCGATACGATTGTACCCATAGAACCTTCGGATTTCTTGATTTCGCAGAACGATAGCGAAGTGATGACTACTCCCGAACTACGGCGTTATATTATCCGTCAAAAAGAGAGAGGGGTCGCCAATATAAAAAATTTTGAGATAGAATATGAGCGGCGTTTCGCTATGGCTGCCGCGGCATTTATCTTGACAGCTATCGGTATGTCGTTGTCTTCCCGGAAGGTAAAAGGGGGTATGGGTATCAATATCGGTATAGGTTTGCTGTTAAGTTTCTCATATATATTATTCTCGACTGTGACCTCTACCTTTGCGGTATCGGGGGCTACTTCACCTATGTTGGCGATGTGGATACCCAATATCATCTATACGGTAATAGCGATCGTGCTATATAAGAAGGCTCCTAAGTAACCTCGCTTTCGAGCGTATTAGTAAAGAAAGGCAGTTTAAATTTTTTATTATAAAAATTAATCCTTATCTTTACTAAATTATTTTTTAATTTTCAGATATAATAATGATTCAAGAAGATTTTGAGCAGCATGTGGTAAAACTGCAAAATGCTCTGTTAGGCTTTGCCAAAAGTCTGACTCATAATGAAGACGAGGCGAAAGACCTATTGCAAGAAACATCGCTTAAAGCGTTGAGCAATAAAGCGATGTATGATGATTCCGGAAGTATTAAAAGTTGGTTATATACTATTATGCGTAATCTTTTCTTGAATTGTCGTCGCCATTCGTCTCGGCAAGAATCTCTTCCTACCGATTTTGAGATACCGGATACCGATGATATGCAAGGTGGAATAGAAGGTGAAGATTCTTTTTCTACAATCGATGTTCAACGTATTATGGATTTGTTGTCTATTGATAATCGTATCCTTTTTGGTTTATACTTGCAAGGATATCGTTATGACGAAATAGCCGACCGTTTACAAATGCCTTTGGGGACGGTGAAGGTGAGAATATATCGAATTAAGCAAGAATTGAGAACATATAAGAAGCAGTTGGTATAACTTATCGCTTGTTGATAATAAGATAAAAAGCCCCGGATTCTCACGAGCCCGGGGCTTTTTTCGTTTATTTAAATCAGGAAGTCAAAAGAGTCTATTGAATATTGGCCCCGCCTCCCATACCGCCGGCCCCACCACTGCTTTCGCTTTTTACATCGTCGTTGGTGATACTGCGTCGAGCTTTCTTAACTGATTCTTTCATTTGCCCGAAACGATAGGTGACTCCTAAGCGTACGTATTGACAAGGATCGTAGTTGTAGTTATCGATACGATATGCATCGTTTTTAATGTGCATGGTAAATTTGCGTTCTTTTGAAAAGGGATCGCTTACCGAAAGGTTCAGTTGAAGTTTCTTTTCAAAAAATGATTGGCTGACACTGAACCCGCAAAATGCCATTGGTGCAGATGTTCCTACCAGCATGCGAAATCCGGAGTAGTAGCCGACGTTGGCACTTATTGCACCGTCTTTCCATGCGTTCCAACGTGCGCCGAGGTATCCGTTGTAATTCCAACCTTTGTTTGAATATCCTGCCGATTTGGAGCTATAATCTCCATATCCCCCGGAGAGGTTGGTGTAGAGGCTGAGGGTAGGAATGATATTTCCCGAAAAAAATACGTTCAAGTTACATTCTCTGGCTTTTCCGATATTGTCGTAAGTTACGTTGGCCACACCGTCTTCGTCCATGAAGATAGTCTGCTCTATCCCATTGTTTTGTATGCGTCCATTCAGTTCGGTGGCTAAGTTTAGTCCTTTTGCCGTAAACAATGTGTATCCTAAGGAGAATGTATGTGATATTTCCGATTCCAAATTAGGGTTACCATATACCAGTTGCATGGGGGTCGAACTGTCTTTGAACGGATTTAGCTGCCAAATTCCGGGCCTACTAAGCCTTTGAGTATAGGATAATTTGAATGTTTGCATATCTCGGGGTTGCCACGATAGGGTGACGTAAGGTACAATGTTGAAAAAATTGTTATCGAACTTTGTTTTTTGGGGTGTTTCCGTGATGTCGTAATTTGTAGTGCGGCCATCGTTCCAAGTCGATTCTAATCGGGCTCCTACTTTCCCGCTCCATTTCTTAACTTTTAGTACATATCCGGCATAGACGCCTAAGATATGTTGTGTATAGTCGAGATCGTTGACCGGGAGCGGTGTTTGTTTCCAATCCTCGGTTGTTTCGTCCCAAATGCTTTTGTCTCTATCTCCATCGCTTACGTTACAGCGCATGATGTATTTTACCCCGCCCTCGATTTGATGCATATCGGTCAAGGGGTCGAAATAGTCTATCTGTATGGTTTGTTCGGTTCCGTGAGCTTTGTTTTTACTTTTTTCGATGTAGTTTTCTGAATGAAGAATTCCCTGATTTTCGGTCGTGTAGTCCGAGTTGTTGGGATTGTACTCGAATTGATACGAGGCTGTTAGCGTGCGGTCTTTTTTTGCGAAAGAGCGTTGGTAGTCGAGAGTCCCCGATACAGAACCGTAGTCGCTGCTGGAACTTCCTAACGAACGATATTGACTGCTGGGAGCATTGGAGCGATTGAAATAAGTTTGATTCAAGTCATTTGTCGATTTGTTGTTTCCCAACCAGCCCCATGCCGAGAAACTGATGAGGTTAAGCGTGTCTATTTCATAACTGGCTTCGATGGACATGTTATGTCCGGCTCCCCGATATTTGGAAGAACCATATACTTCGGAGCGGTAAAATTCATCGTTGGCAAACGTCTCCATAAAAGCTTTCGAGTGACCTCCGTCGCCGTTGGTATAACGGCTTCCGGAGTATCTGCCGGAGAAAGCGAATTTCCCGATTTGGGAAGAGAGATAGACGTTTCCCCCGAAGCCTCCATAGGTGTCGGCATTTGCACCTACACTACCTACGATACCGTTGGTTTCCCGGCGGGAAACTGTGATGATGTTGATGATACCGCCTACACCTTCGGCCTCGTATTTGGAAGAGGGATTCGTGATAACTTCGATATTTTTAATCGTATTGGCCGGCATACTTTTGAGAACTTCTTTGACATTGTCTCCCGACATTACTGCCGAACTTTTCCCATTGACCAATACTTTATAGTTGCTTTGTCCGTTCAACCGTATATTTTCTTCGGCATCGACTGTAATCATGGGAACCTTCCTCAGCATATCCAGTGCATTGTTGCTGGCGGCGTCTGGATCGGCTTCCATATCGTAAGTGATTTTATCGATGTCGCTTTTTATTAAAGGTTTTTGAGCGACGACTGTTACCTCGGATAACTCTGAACTTTCTGTAAGTTTTATGGTTCCTAAATCTTTATTTTTTTCATTTTCCGAAAGTGATATATCGACGTATTTTGTTCCGTAGCCAACCGATGAGACGACCAGACGGTAATTTTGACCCGTCGAAGCTGTGATCATAAACTTCCCTAGTGCGTCCGAAGCAATTCGGCTCAATACTTTTCCTTCGTTGTTCTCTATCCCTATGGTGACAAACGGAATAGCTTCTCCGCTAATCGAATCGGTAACAACCCCGTTTATTTTACAAGCGGTAGTGGCTGCTTGTGCCGCAGTACATAATGAGAATATAAATCCCAATAATATACCTAATTTGAAAACTCTTTTCATTTTTTACCTGATAAAATGTATTGTGGTTTAGTGAAATGATTTGTATTATTCGTCGGTTTTGACATTGATTTTCATTTTGAACGTTCCATGAGTTTCTGCACTGTCGTTATTCGTTTCGGAACCTATGGTTATATTATATTCATTGGACCATGTGTTAACACCGATATTATTGTTGACGAGAGAGAAATCTCTGTATTTTTCTGGAAAAATGGCTGTGCCTATGTTGTTCTCGGTTATTTCCATCGGACGGTTTGTGCAGCTCAATGCAATCAGTCCACCGATGTTATTTTGAAGGAGGCGGATAGGAGCGGTATTTATGCTGTCTTGGAATATTAAGGTCCCTAAGTTTGATGAGACGATATCTGTTTCGCCCGAGGAATTGAGACTGATCTTACTGAGATTGGCATTTGCGATCTTGAATTTTATGTTCGGATTTTTGTTTTCGATAATTAGATTTACTTCTTCCTCATAAATGATATTGTAACTACTATGGGCGTTTCCCGATATACGAATCGTATCTTCGTCGTATCTGTGATTGTCGATAAGGGTCGATTTAGAATCGGCATCGGTCGTAATATTGATTGTAGTGCCGATACTGTCGCTCCCGAAATATTCTTCGGTAATGATATATCGGGTAGGGGTATTCGGATCTGATTTATTCCATAGGGTCTGTATGCCTTTAAGCTTTGATTCGGGAGATAGGTTGTTGACCGTTTTTACGATTACGATAGGAGTGATTATTAGCAAGACGAGGAAAATAATCAGTATAATAGTAGAGCGTTTCATAATTGTGCGTTTGATGTTTTGGAATTTAATTTATCGATGAATTGTTTATACATGAGATCGATTTCTTCCATAGAAATGTTGAGTGTATATATCTGTATGAAGAAACGTTGTAATTCGTTTTTAAGGAACTCGTTACGGCGGTAGCTCTTTATTTTTATTTTGGCATCGGGCGAAACGAAGAACCCTATGCCTCGTTTGTTGAAGATGATGCTCTGGGTCTGCAAGAATTCATAAGAGCGCATGACCGTGTTGGCATTCACTTCCACGAGTGCGGCATATTCGCGTACCGAAGGTATGCGGCTCCCGATGGCATAGTGCCCTAACAGAATCTCGTCGCTGATTCGTTCGGCTATTTGTAAGTAGATGGTTTGGTTCTCTTTGAATTGCATGGCTATCGTTTGGTTTCATTTATTTCCAATTCTTTCATTCTCAAATATCCGATGTATCCTAAAATAATTGTCTCGGCGATTTGGACGGTATTTATAAGCCAAAAGAAATTTGAGCTGTTATCGAAAAATTTTCCTATAAAAAGGTAGGAAACGGCTGAGCCGATTTCTTCATTTGTCAGAAATAAGGAGCAAGAAAATGAAAATACAATAGAAAAAAGAAAAAGAGCCGATACCGTTTTCAAGAAGCTGTTCTTCTGCCACAATGTGGCGCCGAGTGTGAATGTCGCGATTGTGCTAAGTACGGAGGTAACAAAGAATATCGTGGTAAACCCACTGTTTTTCCACATCGAGAAGCAATCCTGCAAAGGTGTTCCCGGATTGAACATTTCGCCTCTTATGGTAGAAGATATTAGCTCCGATGCATATTGGGCTACGACAATGGCTGCGAAAAATAGTAAAGGATATAGGACAATGGTCGACAATAGATGTGCGATATATTTTTCGGCTGTCGATACCGGAACGGTAAGATAGACTACTCGTTTAGAACGTATCCCTATTTGGTCGGCGAGACTTGAACTGCTTTTGGCGATGTAGATGAAAAATCCGAACCAAATAAGCATTTGTGCACCGCTTGATGTAATGAACGGCTGGCCGTCCGTATGGAAAATAAACATCAATAATGTATAAATGCCGGTCAAGGATATAAATTGCAGGGAGAGTCCTCTTTTCCATTCATATACTTGTTTGGTGCAATATTTCCAAAAACGTTTGGGTTGGAATATATGGGCCGTCACAGACCATCTGAAATAGCCTAAACTGAATTTCCCGATTCGTACGGGATCGATGATATCGGTTTCTTTCATGTTCGTATTATTTTGCGGAGGAATTGAATATATTATGAATTACTTCGGGGTCACCTATTGTACAGTTGAAGAGCATTTCAATATCGATTAGCGACTCTTCATCGGTTTCATTGGGCAATATAGCACTATATCCCGCGATAGTCGATACTTTATAGAATGCACCGGCAATCTCACTTTCGTTGCCTCCTTTAATGAACCGAAGTCGAGAGCTTATCGTGTGGGTATCGGCATCGAGTAGTAGAAGTCCGTTGTCGAGTATGGTGATGTGATCGATCATGTTTTCTAAGTCGCGTACTTGATGGGTAGATATGACTATGCTTTTTTGCTCGTTCATACCCGATGCAATGACTTTACGGAATTGGCTTTTTGAAGGAATGTCCATACCGTTGGTCGGTTCGTCCATGAGTAATAAAGGTGTGTTTGTCGCAAGAGCGAAACTGACCAAATATTTTTTCTTTTGTCCCATAGAAGTTTTGGCTAGATTTTTTGTGTTTTCTAACTCAAAATCGGAAAGATATTGATTGAATTGATCGATGTTGAAGTTGGGATAAAACACACTGTTCCGACGGACATAATCGTCGATTGATATGGAAGGGAGATCGAATTCTTCGGGCACAAGGAAAATTTTCTCTAAGGTTTCGGGTAATCGGCGTTTTACTTCAATCCCGTCGAACCGGATAGAACCTTTGTGAGGAAACATCAATCCGCACATCATGTAAAGAAGGGTCGATTTCCCGATCCCGTTCTTCCCTAAGAGCCCGTAAACCGAGCCGGGCTGTATAGTCAGGTTTATCCCATTGAAGATAGGGTTCCCTTTTTTGTGATAACTAAATTCAAGATTTTCAATTTGTAACATGGCGTTTACAATTTGTAGTGTTATGCTGTTTGTGTGTATTAGTTTAATAGTACACTGCAAATGTAGATAATATTTTTTTTATAGCAACAAAAAAACTTATTTTTTTTTCATCGATTTGCAAAAGACATTTTGGATTTGTACTTTTACCCAATAAAAAAATGAAGCTATGAGTCAGGAAGAAGATTTGTTTGCATACGACGAAGACGATGCTGTTCGATATATATTAAATGTATTGCCGCAAGAGTTGAAGGAAAAATATACCCATGACGATATTATCTATGTTACCGATGTTGTGTATGATTACTACGATCAAAAGGGGTTGTTCGACGAGCAGGCCGGAGAAGAAGTAGAACTTGATGAAGAGGACATTATTGCTTTTGCTTGTAAAAGCGCACGTAAAGACGGGGTGAAAATAGAAGACGAGGATATGCCGTTTCTGGTTCGGGGAGAATTGGATTATGAAGAGTCTTTGGGCGTTTTTTGATTAGGGTTCTATGAGAAAAATCGTATTTATATTATTGGCGGTCGTTATATGTTTTTCCCCGGTAGGTGTTTCTTCACAGAATATTTTTCAGAAAGCTGCGAATAAAATATCTTCTTGGTTTTCGGGTGGGGAAAAGGAGCGAGCTTCCGATAAAACGGGACATATAGATATTACGCAGTTGACTCTCGATGAAAATCTTTCTATTCCAGATTTAGGCAAACAGGCTCGTAAGATACGGACTGCCCAATCTAGGGAAATGAAACGTTTGCAAAAAGCTCGGTTGTCCGATTTGAAGTTAATTCGTAATTATGAAGTTCTTAAAGCGACCTTATCGGCTTCGAATCTTTTTTTACCGAACGATACTGTGTTGAGCGATAGGGCCGACATTTATTTGCGACCTTTTTTGGCCGCTTTGCGAGTACCCGATTTCTATCATGTCATGTTGGTGATGCATAGTGACGATACAGGTTCGGAGGCTTATAGTCTTGATTTGACCCGAGCCCGTGCTCATGCTGTTCGAGATTGGTTTACGCGAAATGGAGGAAATACGGATTTTGTCGTTATTTATGAAGCCGGTGCGTTCGATCCGATCGCTTCGAATGAAACTTTGGAAGGACGGGCACGGAATCGTCGCCTCGATATATATTTGATTCCGGGAGAGAAAATGGTAGACATGGCTCGTCGGGGAGAATTGGATAAACGATAGCTCTCGTTGTTTCACAGGAATTTGTTTTTAACTTATCGGCTTTTTCTCTATTTTTGCACGAAAATGTAGAATAGAGGATATAAAAATTCTTGTGTAATAAATTAACAGCATAAAATAATGGCAAAAGAGTTGAAAGATTTGACCAAGCGTGCCGATAATTATTCTCAGTGGTACAACGACTTGGTTGTGAAAGCCGATTTAGCGGAGCAATCGGCAGTACGGGGGTGCATGGTAATAAAGCCCTATGGATATGCGATTTGGGAAAAAATGCAACGTCAGCTCGACGATATGTTTAAGGCGACAGGACATGTAAATGCTTATTTCCCGTTGTTGATACCCAAGTCGTTTTTGAGCCGGGAAGCCGAGCATGTCGAAGGATTTGCCAAAGAATGCGCCGTGGTTACACACTACCGGTTAAAAAATGCAGCCGACGGTTCGGGCGTGGTCGTAGACCCGTCTGCTAAATTGGAAGAGGAATTGATTATCCGTCCTACTTCTGAAACAATTATTTGGAATACTTATAAGAACTGGATACAATCCTATCGCGATTTACCTATTTTGTGTAATCAGTGGGCAAACGTGTTCCGTTGGGAAATGCGCACCCGCCTGTTTTTGCGCACTGCCGAATTTTTGTGGCAAGAGGGACACACGGCACATGCTACTCGTGAAGAAGCCGAAACCGAAGCTCGTCGAATGCTTGATGTTTATGCCGATTTTGCCGAGAATTTTATGGCTGTACCGGTAGTGAAAGGTGTCAAGTCGGCCAACGAGCGATTTGCAGGTGCTCTCGATACTTATACGATCGAGGCGATGATGCAAGATGGAAAAGCGTTGCAGTCGGGAACTTCTCATTTCTTGGGACAGAACTTTGCTAAGGCCTTCGACGTTCAGTTTATCAATAAGAATAATGAACTCGAATACGTATGGGCTACCTCTTGGGGCGTTTCTACTCGTTTGATGGGTGCACTTATCATGACCCATTCCGATGATAACGGGTTGGTATTGCCACCGAAGTTGGCTCCTATACAGGTGGTTATTATTCCTATCTATAAGAATGCAGAGCAGTTGCAAGCTATCGATGCGAAGGCAAACGAAATTGCCGATAAGCTGCGAGTTATGGGAATATCCGTAAAATATGACAATGCCGATAACAAGCGTCCGGGATTCAAGTTTGCCGATTATGAGTTAAAGGGAGTACCTGTACGTTTGGTTATGGGTGGCCGTGATCTCGAAAACGGAACTGTCGAGGTGATGCGCCGCGATACGTTGGAGAAGGAGACCATGTCTGTCGAGAATATAGAGCAGGTGGTAAAAACATTGCTCGACGAGATACAAGCTAATATTTTCCAAAAGGCTCTTAAATATCGTCAGGAACATACGATTACAGTCGACAGCTATGATGAGTTTAAAGAGAAAATCGAGGAAGGTGGCTTTATTCTCGCTCACTGGGACGGAACCACCGAAACGGAGGAACGTATTAAGGAAGAGACGAAAGCGACGATTCGCTGTATCCCGTTCGATGGCGATACGACTCCGGGTGTTTGCATGGTTACCGGAAAACCTTCGGCTCGTCGGGGTTTGTTCGCCCGTTCATATTAAGGGTCTTTATTTGGTAAATGTATAGAAAAGTAGACGACTGTTTGAATTTACTCAAACAGTCGTCTACTTTTTAACTTTCGTTGAGTTCTACCACTGGAATCCTATTTTAACTTGGAACTTATTTCTTGTCCATAGTTCATCTTCAAAAGTATTGTTATAATAGTCTTCACCGGTTAATCCTGTGCATTCATGGTGTATGAATCCTATACCCACGCAAAATTTCCATAGTCGTATTCCTATACTGGCATCGCAATAGAATCCGGAGTATTCGTCTATATTGTATGCATAACCGAGGGATAAACTGACGTATGGTTCTATCTTTTTAGCTACTGGATAGTATCCTTTTAAGTTGATGAATAAAGGTATATTGGAGGTCTCACATAGCCAATCTTTATATCTGTCGTGATAAAACCACAGGTCGCCGTATTCTATACCGATTCCCGCTCCGGCAAACAGGTATTTGTTAATACGTATGCCGTGAGTTGTCGTTAAAGAGAGGCAGATATCGTCACCTGCGTAACCTAAGTAGATGTCTCCTTGATAGCGGGGATATCCTTTTTCGGGAATTTTCTTTTCAGGAACGAATAATGTTTGAGTAGTAGTCGATTCTCCTTGAATGATTTGAGCCGAAGAAAACAGAGGGAGCCATATCAGACAGAATGAAAGGAAGAGTAATTTTTTCATGATGCAATGTATTATTCTGTGAGGGTGAAAGAATCGTTATTTTTTTATGGCGTCAGTATTTTTACTTTTGTTTCCGTAGTTGATAAAGTCGAGCATCCACAAGTCTTCCCGTGTAGCAGGACGTATTTTGCTATAACGAGCAGGGAATCCTTCGATGTTTACTTCGATATATTGGGCAGTCATACGGGTGTTCATCAAAGCACCGACAATGATGTCTGCGTCATGATGTTTTTGAAAGGCCGACAGTGCTAATGCTCTGGCATTTTGAAGGTCGACAGTACCGTCATGGTCGAATCGGAATGTAGTGTCGCATTTTGTTTGGCTTACTTCTAATTCGGCGATTTGGGGTGCAGTGATAACCTCGGATTGGGGATCGACCATACGTCCCTGAGAAGTTTTTTTCTCTGTGATTATTTTTCTGGTTGTTCCTTGTGCGGAAACATTGAGGACATTTGCGAGTAGGATGGTTCCTACCATCAAGTAAGATGTTTTTTTCATAAGGCTGAATTTAATGTTCGTTGCCCGCCAACTCCGATCGGGCATAATAAAAGAAGAAAACGCAGAGTTGTCCGCCTGTTCTGAACTTTAAATATGGCGAAGCGTTTTCGTCGAGTAATTTTTATCGCCCGGTAGCAACACTACTTGTTGTCATGAAAATGATGATACGGCGATATCGACCTGCAAATTAATAAAATTTAAATGGGAAAAAGATGCGGATTATTTGTAATATGTTGATTTTTAAATATTATATAAAGAATAGAGCACTTTGGAGTATACCTGTTTTTATAAAAAAAGTGAATGATATGCAACTTCTTGAAGATTCAATTGATCTCCCTGATCCGGCAGCTGAGATAAATTTAGCTAGTAATGAAAAAGTTATTAAATTTTGTGGATGATACCGTGGGGTAAAAATGGGGTAGTGCAGAAAAATGATATGGCGTAGAGCCTTGGAATCCCTTGATTTTACTGGATTTATTGTAACCAGATGGGGTGCAA
>ENA-OPSQ01000392-OPSQ01000392.1-human-gut-metagenome-genome-assembly--contig:-NODE-392-length-40316-cov-4.456347_pt1 | contig 40316 bp, 41 predicted proteins | sample MGYA00241456_ERZ501904 | MGnify/ENA primary metagenome ERZ501904 (study PRJEB25962, sample SAMEA2042452) | human gut metagenome | biome: human gut; feature: human-associated habitat; material: faeces...
TGTGCCGCCGCTCTTTTCGGTGTACCAGCCGTTGAAGCTGTGCTTGCTGCGGGAAGCATCGGGCAGAGCGGTCAGCTTCTGCTTGGTGGTGGTCAGGCTGCAGCTGAACCTTTCTCACGGCTCGGAGGTCGGCGTTTTCCGGTATGGTGAAATACTTCTCCAATTCGGCGCGGTTGACTTCGCCGTAGATGGTCTGCTCCTCAAACGAATTGGGGTCGTAGGTCGAGCTGTCCCACGAGGTGACGACATCCATGGAATGCCCCTCGAGTTCTCCAGGGGGCGTTTCGTTGTTGACTGCGGAGAAACTGAATGACATTGACGGATTCAGCTCCTCAAAGGTCGTTCCGATTTTTTGTTGGGAATGTGTACGATATCGGAGCTGACAAATGTGCGGGGAATGACGTCCACATCAACGGTGCATTCCGCATCAAATCCTCTGCTTCGTGGCCATCGTGCAGATACCCGTCGATATACAGGGTTAGCGGATTGCCGTATTTTTTCATCAGGGCCTCCAGCCCCGCATCGTCGCCGTTCAAATATCGGTGGTAAAAAGTCTCGTCGCAGGTCATAGCGTTCACTTCCTTTTTGCGGATGCTAAAATGCAGAGGGGTATCCGTCAGGTGCTTGTCCTGTCGGGACCGCGGCGCTGTTTCTGAAAGCGCGGGTCGGACGGCTTTTCCGCGTTTTCCGGGATCGCCCATGAGCGCCCGAACCGGGACGCGCCGGGGATCCGCCCCTCGGCGCAATACTGGTTGACCCGCCGCTCTGACACGCCCCAACGGTAGGACGCCTCCCGAATGGAGATATAGCCCTTGATCCCGTTCATACCGCACCTCCGCATGGATAATACTCAACATAATACATTATATACGAATATCCGAAGAAACACAAGGCATCCGGCGAAGTGTTCAGAAAAAAGTTACCTATGCAGGGAAGCACAAGAAGCATCGCTGCGAAGGACGGGAGAAAACGTGGCAAGCAGGGCAAAGAGGTACCCACTTTGCTTTTCGGGCAGTTTCCGCCGCCGCGAAAACTGCCCTCTGCTTGTCAGGGGCAGCACCCCTGAAACCCTTTGAACGATTTTTCCAAAATCGGCTGCGCGTTTCTGCGAAACACTTAGGAGCATGGCCGTTACTGGCGATCATGCTCCTGTTTCTTTTCCTCGCTGCGCTCATCCTTGCCCAGCATCTTGTCCACGTTCTGCTTGTGGATCAGCAGCTCGCGCATCTCATCGCGCGAACGCCGGTAGGCGGCATACGCCGCCTTTTTTTCGGCAAGCAGCTTGGCATATTCCTCCTGCAAGCTCTTGACGGTGGGGAGCTTTTTCACGCCCAGCTCGTCAAAGGCTTTCTTCGCCGCCTTGTGCAGCAGGATGTCGCCCTCATGCTCCGCAAGAAACTTTTTCGAGTAACCCGCCTTGCGGTAGCCTGCGTAAACCTCGCGGGTCTTGGCGTAGTTGATGATGTGGGTTTTCAGCACGGCGATCTCCGCCATGCGCGTCTCCGCCGCCTTGATCTGTGCAGACAGCGCGTGAAATTGCTCCGTGGCGGCAGAGGCTTTTTCCACCAGCTCCCCGTAGTCCAGCAGTCCATGCTCCCGGAGATAATTGTAGGTCTGCGCCATCTGCTTGACATTGAATACCTTTGCCCAGCGCTCGTAGCCCACGCCCTTTCCCGCTTGCAGCTTCGCCTCAATGTCGATGAGCAGCGTGTCCTTTCTCTGTGCGGTCTGACTGCGCTTTTTGCGCGGCGTATGCTCCTTTTTCCCGGCAAGGACAGCGCACAGCGCGTCCTCCGTATAGCCGTCGATGGAGGAAAGACGGACAAAGCCCTTTTTGCCGGGGTGGCGCAGGGACAGCGTATTCCCGCGCCGCCTGACCTCACATCCGCTGTCGCGCAGCAGCTTCAAAAGCGCGTCGAAGCCGTCGGGCTTCTGCAAAAGCGCCGCGTCAATGAGGCCGCAGAGCAGCTCCCGGTGGGAGGGCTTTGCCTTGTTTCCCAGCCACTTGCCGTAGTGATTTTTCCCGCGCTTCGGATCGGCGATTACGGAGAGCCGATGCTCGGTGCAGATGGCGTCGCTGAGCCGTGCGACGGCCCTGCCGGAGCCGAGAAAATCGCGGAACTTATGCTTGCAGTCCAGTGTGGTGGAGTTCCAGATGATGTGATTATGAATGTGCTTTTTGTCGGTGTGCGTGGCAACGAAAAAGGCGTGTCTGCCTTTCAGAAACCGCTCGGCAAACTCATAGCCCACGCGGTTCGCCTCCTCCGGTGTGATCTCTCCGGGCTTAAAGGACTGGCGCACCTGATAGGCGATCACGTCGTGCCGCTGCTCCCGCCCTGTGATGGTCTGGTACTGCCGCTTGGAGTAAAGAAACTCCGCGTCGGCGGTTTTCGGGTCGCATTCGTAGGCGGAGATCAGCTCGCCGCCCTGCGTCTTTTCTGGATTCTTGGAGTAGTCGATGCGGTCAGTCAGGCAGTCGGCAATCGTCTTGCCGTGACTGACGTGCATGGAAATGATGCGTGTGGTCGCCATGGGGCGCGGCCTCCTTTCGGTGGGATGGATTTGCAACTTTTTTCTGAACAATGCGCCGCTCCGATTGTAAAAGCGCCTAACAGGTGTTATACTATGCAAAAGGAGCGTGGAGTGTATGAGCTTTGCAGACGCTATTATCAAGCTGCGCAGCGAGCGCAGGATTTCGCAAAAAGAGCTTGCGGAGGATTTGAATGTGAGCTGCGCAACGGTAAACCGTTGGGAGAACGGAAGAACCGTTCCGAATAAGATGACGATGTTCGTTATACGGGAATACTGCAAACGCCATGGGGTAGCATTTGCCTATGATGAGGAACAGAAACGGGGTGACGCGGGATGAATCTCGGCAGAGAAACCGAAACGCTTGAATTTAAGAAGTCCACTGGAGAGCTGAAGGAAGGGATTATTTCCATCGGCGCGATCCTCAACAAGCATCAGAAGGGCGAGCTGTATTTCGGGGTCAGGCCGGACGGTACGCCCATCGGACAGGAAATCTCCGAAAAAACGCTGCGGGACATCAGTCAGGCAATCTCCAATCATATCGAGCCGCAGATTTTTCCTGAGATACAGACCGTGCGCATCGACGGGAAAGAGTGCATCCTTGTCCGCTTTGAGGGTTACAATACGCCATACTTTGCGTATGATGTTGCCCGCATCCGCGTTGCGGACGAGGACAAGGTGCTGTCCCAGCAGGAGCTTGTGGCCTACCTGAGAAAGCAGGACGGCGCAGAGGACGCATGGGAACGGCGCGTGTCAAACTTTCTTGTGAAGCAGGTAGACGGAAAGCTGGTCGAGCGGTATATTGAGCGCGGGCATGAGGCAAAGCGCATTGAATTTGAATATGCGGATAAGACCTCTGCGCTGAATAAGCTGCTGCTGACCGAGGGAGAGCATCTGCTGAACGCGGGCATGGTGCTGTTCTGTGAGAGTATGTACGCAGAGCTGCAAATGGCGATCTTCGCGGGAACGGAGCGGCTGACGTTTCTGGACATCCAGCGTCATCGCGGAACGGTGTTTGAGCTGGTGGCGCTTGCCGAAAAATACATCATGAGCAATATCCACTGGCGCGTTCATTTTGACGGTTCCTTGCAGCGCAAGGAGATTCCCGAAATCCCTGCCGACGCCATCCGCGAGGCTCTGATCAACTCCTTCTGTCATAAGGACTACGGCGCTTGTCAGAGCAACGAGGTCGCCATCTACAAAGACCGTGTTGAGATTTATAATCCGGGCAGCTTCCCGGAGGGCTACAAGCCGGAGGACTTCATCAGCGGCGATGAGCGCCCCGTGCGCAGAAATCCGCTGATTACCTCCATCCTCTACTACTCAAAGGATGTGGAGAGCTTCGGCACAGGCTTGAAGCGGATTGCCGACGCCTGCAACGAAGCAAATTGCCGGTTTGCGTTTAAGATTATGAAGTCAGGGTTCGTTGTTGTGTTCTTCCGCAGTGAAAGTCACGACGCACAAGATAACGCACAAGTCGGCGCACAAGATAACGCACAAGTCAGTATCAGAGATAAGATTTTGGCCTGCTGCCAAGAGCCGCGTTCCAGAATCGAGATCGCCGCATACTGCGGATATAAAAGCGTCCGCAGCCTTATGCAATCCCATTTGAAGCCCCTGCTGGAAAGCGGGCAGCTTCGCATGACCATTCCCGACAAGCCCAACAGCCGCAATCAAAAATATGTTGCGGTCAAACCGGAGGAATGATATGTTCACCTATATTTCCATTGAAGAATTTGCGGACGGCGTAGTAAAAAACAACAAGGACGCCAACCGCAGGGAGCTGATCGCGGCACTGCGGGAATCCCTTGCCGCCAAGAAAAACGGCGCAAGATGCATGATCTGCGGCGCGCCCATCTGGGCGGTCGGCAGCGCCATCACGGGGACGAATATGTGCTTCACCTGCACCACCGGAGAGGCCGACGACAGTGAGGATTACGAGATCGAATAAAACGAAAAGCGCGGGGCGATATGCTCCGCGCTTTTGCTTGATGCGGTGTTTCTGAAAACAGCCTTATCCATATATCCAGTCCCGAAGCATATAGCGTAGGACATGGAGCTTTGCCACCAGCCAGCCCGCCAGCATAGGAAGCCCGTAGGGGCTTATGAGGAACGCGATCACCAGCAGCCCCACGCCGTAGCTGACGGAATCCACAAAGAGTATGAACAGACCGAAAAAGCCGAGAATGGCGGCGGGGATGCAGAGGATGCCGCTGGAGAGGCCGACAACGAACACAAGAAACCATGACACGACGGCAAGCACAGCCATGACCGGCGCAAACAGAAGTTTCAAAAGAAAGCGCATCTCTTTTTCCTCCATTCGTTTTGTATTGTGAGAACAGGATACAGGAATATGCTCCAGATTGCAAGGATGACGGGGAACAAAAAAGCAGGGGCGGCCTGCGCGCAGCAAGCCGCCCCCACATGGGATAAATACCCCATTATCGGATGGCTGCAAGGCGGGACAGGATACCGCTTGCCGCCTGCCAGATCCGCTCCTGATTTTGGAGTATATCATCCATATCCGCAGCGTAAACGCGCCCTGTTTCATGCACCCGCCGCGCAAGCTGATTGAGATTGTTGGAGGAATACCGCAGCAGCGACACCAGCTCCCGCAGCTCCGGCAGATCGAGCTTCACCACATAGCCGTCAATGGCCATTTTCCGAAGATATGCGCCCATGTTCGTTGTGCCGAGCTGTCATCATCGGAAATACCTCCATTGATATCAGCAGCGTCATCACGGATATGGAGGCGCAGCTTGAAGCCCTGGGCACGGGAGAACTGTTCGGGCTGTGGTTCCAGTCCCTTTTCGTGGGGCTTACCATGAACGCCCTTTCCATCTGTATCATGCTTGTCATCTACGGCCGCATGATCGAGGTGTATTTGACAACTTCCGTTGGACCAATTCCGCTTGCCACTATGACAAACCGGGATTGGAGCCATACAGGACAGAACTACTTGAAATCCCTGTTTGCATTGGCGTTCCAGGCATTTCTAATCATGGTGTGCGTGGGTATCTACTCTGTTTTGGTACAGAGTATCGCCACGGACGGAAATATCTCAGGCGCAATATGGGCCTGCATGGGCTACACGGTCCTGCTGTGCTTCGCCCTGTTCAAGACCGGCAGCCTCTCTAAGAGCCTGTTCGGAGCGCATTAAGGAGGCTTGATAAATTGGCGTATGTAACCATTCCAAAGGATTTGACGAAAGTAAAATCCAAAGTGCTGTTTGGGCTTACCAAACGGCAGCTTATATGTTTCGGAGCGGCGGCACTCATCGGAGTACCGCTTTTCTTTTTGCTCAGACGCACGGCCAGCAAATGTTCACCTTTTCGGCTAAATCTTTTCGTGCAAGGTTCTTCGCCTTCCGTGCTTCTTTTACATCTGCACCGAAGGTTTCAAAGCCAGGGCAGTCTTCAACTTTTGCCATTCAACATCACCCACATACATTCTATATTTCATAGTCTGCACATGGAATGATGTGATATCCATTCTTCCTACACTTTATATTTCATATCTCGGTATTGCTATCATTCGGCTAACCGTATATAATAATGACAAAGGATTTTTTACGGGAGGATAGCAAAATGCTTGAATATATCTCTGCCCCAGAAGCGGCAAAAAAGTGGGGCATTTCCGAACGACGGGTTCAAAAGCTGTGCGAAGAAAACCGAATACCGGGTGTTGCAAAATTCAGCCGTATGTGGTTGATACCAAAGGACGCTGAAAAGCCTGTTGATGGGCGGAGAAAGTCGCTCGTAGACAAGGAAGAATAATGAACTTCATCGGAAATTCAAAAAACTATGCTACACTGCAGACTTGGAGGTGGGACAATGCAGAAGATTTTAATTATCGAAGATGATATTGACATTCAGGATATATTGAAAAATCATCTGATTGATGCGGGATATGAAGTTGCTGTTGCTTCTGACGGCGTGGCGGGGATTGCGATGTTTGATGATACAATCGACCTTGTGCTGTTAGATATTATGCTCCCTAAAATCGACGGCTATGGTGTATGCGAGGTCATTCGCAAAAGGTCACAAGTTCCTATTATTATGCTTCCCTGTTTCTCTCTTTCGTGGCCGAAGGCAGCACCTTGACAAAGAAAGCCCGTTGGGAGGCCAACGCCGCAGTATAAGGCAAACGGATACATTCCTGTTTGTGCCGAGCCATATGGCCGGTGCGCCATGACCTCGTTTCAAGTCCGCAGGACGGGACCACTGTAACGGGCGAGCGAACAGCACCAGACCGCAAAGCAAGCGTGGCAGCTTGCGGGCGATGACACACGGGCAGGGTCAAAGATACTCGCGCATTGAACACCCACAAAGCATTGTGCGCCGCACCCATCAGCATGGGCCGGGGTTAGACTCCCGTGGAGCTGCGACCGAAGGAAGTGCCTTTGGCGGCCAGCAGCCGTCCGTAAGCCTACTTTTCTTTTTTGAAAGTTTATGGATAGATCGTAAACTTTTCAATTAGCAGCAGACAAACACGGAGCAGCACGGTAAAATAATGGTGGAAGTTATATTACCCACACATATTCGTGCTGTTCCTTTTCATAACTGAAAGGGGGTTCTCATGTCTCAAACATGGAACGGCACGAAGAAAGAAACCCCTGAAAGAAGGACATATACGGTTGACGATATTGCTCAAATTCTGGGCATCGGAAGAACTTCCGCATATATCCTTGTAAAAGAAGGGCACTTCAAAATCGTGCGAATTGGTAACGCCATACGCATTTCCAAGCGGTCATTTGACGAGTGGCTTGACTCCCTCGACCTGTGATCCAAGAAAGGAAGAACGATATGGCATCTATAATCAAGCGAAAGAAAAACTATTCCGTTGTTTACAACTATGTGGACGAAAACGGAGAAACCAAACAGAAGTGGGAAACCTGGCATACCCACAAAGAGGCCTTGAAGCGCAAGGCGGAAATCGAAAATCAGCAGCACACGGGAACTTTTCTCCCACCAAGCAATCAGACGATCACCGAATTCCTTTATGACTTCGTATCTCTTTACGGAGAAAAGAAATGGGGCGTGTCTATGTATGACAGCCAAACGGCGCTGATTGCGAACTATATCAATCCGATCATCGGTGATATGGAGGTACAGGCGGTTACTCCTCGTGCGGTTGACGGTTATATCCAGACCTTGCAGAAAACCAAGTCGGTGTCTACCAAGACCCGAAAGGCTGTTACCACCTATGTCAGCGACAAGACCATTGAAAAGATCATCAAGCTCCTGCGGTGTGCGTTTAAGCAGGCGGTACGATGGGAAATCATTGCAAGAAATCCCTTTGACAATGTGATCCTCCCGAAAACGGAGTATGCGAAACGGGATATCTGGACAGCGGATATGATCCGTCTTGCCCTGGACAAATGCACGGACAGCAAGCTCTATGTAGCAATGAACCTTTCCTTTGCCTGCTCTCTGCGTATGGGTGAAATCCTGGGGTTGACCTGGGAGAACGTCCATATTTCCGATGAAGATATTGCGGCGGATAATGCCTATGTCTACATCGACAAGGAGCTGACGAGGGCTTCCAAACGGGCGATTGAAACGCTGGGTGAGAAGGATATCTATTACATCTTCACTCCGCTCATGCCGAACACCAGTACAAGAATTGTTCTGAAAAAGCCGAAAACCGATTCCAGTATCCGTAAGGTGTGGCTGCCGAAAACGCTGGCTTACATCCTGCGGGAATGGAAGAAGTCCCAGGACGAGTTGAAAGGCTTCCTGGGCGACGAGTATCAGGACTTCGATCTGGTGGTGGCACTTCCCAATGGACGGCCCTGCGAGGATCGGATCATCCTCAAAGAGTTTGCAAAGCTCCGTGAGGACGCAGGGCTGCCGAAGGTGGTCTTTCATTCTCTCCGTCATTCCAGTACCACCTACAAACTGAAACTGAACCACGGCGATCTGAAAGCCACTCAGGGCGATACGGGTCATGCCGAGATTGACATGATAACCAGTATCTATGCTCACATTCTGGACGAGGATAGAAAGGTCAATGCTCAGAAATTCGAGACTGCCTTCTATGCCAAGCCTGATCTTCGCAATGTCCGTCCGCCGGAGGAACCGGCAAAATCGGAGCCTGCGACCCTGGACCTTGAAAGCCTTGTGGAGCAGCTTCAGAAGTCGCCGGAGCTGGCAAGTGCGCTCGCAGCCCTGATAGCAGCGCAAGCCCCGGCAAAGTGATCCGAAAAATCGAATTAGCAAAACGCAGATTTTTCTTAGCAAATTTCTGAAAAGCGTTCGAGTCCAATTAGCAAATATACATCATGCGGCGTATAAAAATCTCCCGGTAATTTTACTTCTGTTACCGGGAGAAGGAGGAACAAAAAAACGCTGCAAACCCCGAAAAAAGGCTTGCAGCGGTGCTTTCTGGCGTCCCAGAGAGGATTTGAACCTCCGACCCCACGCTTAGGAGTATGGCTTACCGCTTTGTACGCCGTTTTGAACCATGTTGTCTGATGCTGAATTTTCAACGAAACAGCGATATTATTTATCGACATATATCTTGCGTGATACCTTGGAGTACTGTGTGAGTTTCCATGGTTTTGGGTCGTCCAATTAGCAAATTCTTAGCAAATAACGAGTCCCATATAATGGACAGATATTCTTGTTGCACAGAACTCCAATGCCTTGACAGAGAAAGGGGACTTGTGCTATACTCCACCTGTAAATGATTTTTGTGCCTTGCGCACACGTTGTTTTAGTTTGCAATTCGTGCCAGCAGCCTTGTCCTGCCCATATCGGGCGGACGCTGCCGGCACTTTTCTTTTTATACGGGGTGAATACACCCAACCATAGCGAGAATGATCGTGGTTCACGGTTCGCCGTGAACATCAGGCATTGCCTGCGGTCATTCTCGCTTTTTTATTTTGTTTCAAGGCCAATCGACTTTGAGAAATACATTTTATATAGGAAAGGCGGAACACAAAATGAACGAACAGGCAAGACCCAAGGTAATCGCGCGGCGCATTACACGCCCGCGCAAGGCAAGACCCATCCCGCGCAATTTGCAGTATCGGCTGTACAATGTGCGCACCCGGCCCAAGCGCCCCTATCGCCAGCGCGAGAGGAGGGGCTGAGGATGCCGGAGCACATACGGCAGGAACCCAAGGTGCTGGTCAGCACCGAAAACCTCACCGAGCAGGAATGGCTGGCATACCGCAGGCAGGGGATAGGCGGCAGCGATGTCGCCGCAATCCTCGGCATTTCTCCGTTCCGCACCGCCCGCGACCTGTACGATGACAAGCTGAACATTGCTTCGGCTGTCGATGATACAGGCAACTGGGTGGCGCTGGAAATGGGGCATCTGCTGGAACCGCTGGTCGCGCAGATATTCACCAAGAAAACCGGGCTGGAAGTATGCGCCACTCTAAATCTTTGACGCTGGCAGCCGTGACCGTTACGAGGATGGCGGCATAGTAGAAATCTTCGTTGTTGGCAAGGCCGTCTTTCAGGTAGTAGCCGGAACGGATGGCGTTGGAGAGGTCATCGAAATCCGAGTTTGTGTCGCTGGTGTCCTTGATTTTGCTGCGGTTGATGCGGATCTGCTGCCCGATTTTCTGCATCATGCGCTCTTTGGGCTGTCGTTCCAGAAACAGATCCACATCAATGCCATCGCCGGCGTTCACCAGCAGCGCCATCCATCCGGCTATGACCTGTGCGCGGTAGCCGTCGGCAGGAATCATCAGGTAGGCGTGATAGATACCGTCCATGTAGAGATATCTGCCGTGCTTCAGGTCCAGCGAGGGCGGAATCATAAAGGCGGCGGGTGGTATCTTGTCCAGCGCCGTGGCATCGTTTTGGGCAAGATAGCTGGCAAGCACGTCTTGTATGCGTTCCTGCAACGGCACCTGTACCGCCGTCCGCCTATTTAATAAGGTATAGAAAACATCGGTAATGAACTCGTCCTCGTTCTCATGTTCCACGATGGCATTGCCGCACTGCGCCAGATAGGTGCGGAAATTGCGGGCTGTGGTTTCGAGCGTGGAGACGATTTCGGCATAGGAGATGTTTCGCTCGTTCGTGGGCGCTTCATACTGGAAAATCACGAAGAAACGGCGGCTGACGGCATCCCGGGAGCCGAGCCGCTTTACAAAGCGGATATAGCTCATGTGGCGCTTGCGCACCGCCGCGTCCGGCTCGTTGGCGGCATCCCGCCGCAGCTTGTCCAGATAGGCATTGACGTCCGCCTTGCGGGAGAATGACTTGAATTGCAGCCGCACCGGACTGACTTTCAAAAGGCTGGCGAACGAGTAGATGACGCTGCGCTGCTCGCGCGGGGAGCGAAGCAGGAAGTTGATGGGCTCGATTTCCAGAATCTTGATATAGCGGTCATCTGTGGTGTGCAAGATGCCGTTCTCGATTTTCTCGATAGGCAGTAGGTCGTAGAGCGTCTGCCGCTTTACCAGCTTTCCGTGGCGGTCCGCCTTACGCTGCAAAACTTGTGCGTTGTGGGGCAGGGTATCCGAATCGTCGTAGTAGACAACACGATACCGTTTGCTGATGAGCCGCAGATGCCGGTGTCGGTTGGCTTCGAGATTGCCCTGTGGCGTGGGCGTGACGATGCGGCGGCGCTTCATAAAGCGGAACCAGTGCGCCACAAACTGTGTCAGGCTGTCACCGCCGATACCAACCACACCGAAAACACCCAACGGCACCGATACCGCAATAACGATCATCAGGCGGATGTTAAACTCCATCGGCAGATAAAACAGCGGTATCGCACTGCCTACGGCAAGCACAGCCGCCTCTACTGCATTGCGCAGCTTGACCGTGCCGCCGAGAATCGTGCCGGTGTCCACAAAATTCTGCGGAATAAGGTAAGCATCCCGCTCTTCGCGTGAAATTTCGACCACCTCCGATAAACGAAAAGAGCGCCCTCAAAAAAGGCGCTCTTGCGTTTCTGTTCAATTTTGACGATACTATTATAGCAGAGTCATATTGCAGCAAAAAAGACTTTTGCTGTGCGGATGTTGTGCCGATTTACTGCATTTCGGCAGATAAATTTTCAAATGTAGCTTTGTGGCATCAATGTGGCTACATGAATTGACAACCGGATGCTGTGAACGTATAATGGAGATAAGAAGAAAACTACGGCATGAAGGGAGTTTATTTTATGGAGAACATTGTTTCGGCGGCTAAAACGGATGTATTTCGCGTTCGTATCAACCCGGAAATTAAGCAGGAACTGGAATCTGTGTATGCAAAGAACGGTCTTACTCTGACCGATGCTATCAATGTGTTTTTCCAGCAGTCGCTGAACGCGGGCGGTTTTCCCTTTTCTGTGACCGAGGACAACGCGGAGATCATCAAGGCAAAGGCACTTTCCCGCCTGACAAAGCAGTTGCAGGAAGCGCAGGACGATCCGGTTTCTTACTCCGAGGATGAAGTGTATAAAATGTTCGGAGTAGAGAAATGAGGGTAAGCTATAAGAGAGCCGCGGTCAAAGACATGGAGGCGACCCGCGACTATATTGCCGGGCAGCTGAAGAACCCGAAAGCGGCCAAAAAGCTGATGACAGCGCTGCTGAAAGCAATATCCTTGCTGGCAGATAATCCTTATATGGGCGCGGCACTGGCAGAAAAGTTTGAAATCGCCACAGATGTGCGCTATTTCGTGGTGTCAAAGCAGCTGATTTTCTACCGTGTGGACGGGGAAAACGACACTGTAGAAATTCTCCGTGTGCTGGACGGCAGAACTGATTACTTGTCGGTATTGTTCGGATAAATAAAAATAAGAGGGCCGCTCCTGCGTATTGGCAGAAGCAGCCCCCCTTTGTTTTAGTGCAGATACCCTTTTGGGTTGACGTAGACACCGTCGATAATGACGCAGATATGCAGATGATTTCCGGTTACATCGCCGGTAGCACCAACCTTGGCAATGGTGTCGTACTTGTTCACCGTATCGCCAACCTGCGCCAAAAGCTGGCTGCAATGGGCATAGAGCGTACAATACCCACCGCCATGATTGATGACCAGATAATTTCCGTAGCTGACATGATACCCCGCTTTGATGACTGTGCCAGCCTCCACCGCAAGAATCGGCGTGCCGTAGGGATAGGCAATGTCCAAACCATTGTGGTTGGTGGTATCCTTGCCGGGAATACCGACATCCTCGCGTTTGCCAAAGAAAGAAGTGATGTGCTGCTCCCAGTTTGGGTCATTGAACGGATTGCCGAACCCGCCGCTGGGGGCAGGAGAATTATCATCAATAAGAGAATCGTTGATCTGCCCCAGAATCGTAATGCCTTCACGTTCTTCTATTTCGTGGAGATAGACGGTCAGGTTATGCGCATAGGCATCGGCATAGCTTTTCTGCTTGTCATCAAGCTGCCAGACCGTGTCGGCAAAGTAGTCATCGCCTACATAAGAAAGCGTGAAAATGGTGTAGGTGTGATCTTCCTGTACAGTTATGGTCTGCCCGCGCACCTCTTTCTGCACCGGCTCGGTGCGGACTTCCTCGGAGATGGTGTAGGTATAATATTCTGTCCGGTGAGCCTGTATCTGTTCAGAAAGGTTGGACAGACTGATTTTGGTATAGTCATCCTCACCTTGATAGGCGCAGTACATGGAAATGAGCTGAAAGGCGTTGTAGGAGACATGACCGCCCACGGAATCATCAATGTCGCTGTAGGTGCGGCTTGCACGCTCGGATTCTATTTCGGCAAGGGTATCCTCGTAGGCTTCCTGCAAAATATCCGATACGGCATTGCGAAGCTGGATTACATTGGCTGCAATTTCCAAATCATCATTGACCGCAGTGCTGGGCTGTGTTAGCGTACCGAAAATCGCGCCGGGCAGCATGATCAGAACCAGAACCGGCAACAGCATGACTGCAATGGCAACGACCAATACTTCCTTGCGATACTGCACCGCAGCTTCGGCAGCAGCCCCGGCGGGGCCGCCCTGCACTCCTGCCTGTGCGATTTTGGCAAGATTGGGCGCGTTACGAACTGCTGCTGAGGCCGCCTGCTGGGAATTTTGATTATCATTTTCAATCATTTAATGTCTCCGCGCCGGGGCTTTTGGCATAGCAGCAACCTTGCGCTCATCATACTGCATACGCCCGCGTTCGTCTTGAACGGTGGGCGTTTTTTCTACGCGGGTCGTGGCGTAGACCTTGTACCACTTTTCGCCGTCGCGGGAAGTCTGCTCGGTAAAATGCCCCTCCGGCTTTTCGTACTGGTGGGCATTGTACATGGCAAACTGAATCTGTCCGCGGCCGGGGACGATCTCGCGCCCCTGAATCTTGCCGCCGCCAATTTCCACATCTGTGACGCTGTTGCCCATCTGTCCCAGCAGCACGCGGTTCATAGCTGCCTGTTGGATAGAGGACGAAGTGGGAAAGGTGGACTTTTCCGTAACGGCAGGACTACCGCCAGCACGCATGGCAATTTCACTGTCTCTTGTCGGGGAAACATTAACCGTGCTATCGCCCTCCAGCGCCAGCGGTGTGGCGGGGATAGGAGAGTCAATCACGGCATCGTTTTCAGCGGTTGCCGTTGCAGTGGGGATATTTTCGCCGGTGGCAGGAATGGGCATGGCCTCCGCATCGCTGGTGCCTGCAAAATAACCATTGAGCGCTTCTACAGCGCTGTCGCCTGTAATACTGCCGCCGGTCTGCCCGGTGGCAATAGACCCGATGACCTTACTGGCAAACCCACCATCTTTGCCAAGGCTATTGTGGTACATGGCACTGCCCAAGGATGCTCCGATGCCGCCGGACTGCCCACTGATGGAACTTGCGGCGCTTTGCTGCACATGACGACTTACCATGCCGGAAAGCCCGCCTGCAAAGGTATTGCTGGGGGCAGTTTTCGTATTAGTAGTGGTAGCAGCAGCTTTTGCAGCGCCCAGCCCCATAAAGGCTTTGCCGATTTCAAAACCACGAAAAGCCAGCAACGCTTCGGACAGCATTGAGCCGGGCGAACGCGAAACGCCGATGCCCAATGAATGCAGAATACCGTCCAGTTTGGTGCTGACTTTTAGAAAAGCGATAGCGCACAGCAGCCACAGGAACAGATTGCCGGATACGGCATCCTTGCCCTGTGCGCCCACGGCCGCAGCAGCCTCATCCTCGGTCAAGGCAAGAGCGGCGGGGCAGTACAGGAGGGCAAAGCTAATAGCGGTGAATAGGGTAAACAGAGTTTTTTTCATGCAAAAATCTCCTATAAGGACAGCGGATTGGCGAGAAACTCACCGACCATGTTGACGAACAGCTTTAGGCACCATGCGTTCATAATCAGCAGCAGAAGCTGTCCGCCGAACATCCGGCACCAGCTTTTGAAAATATTGTTTGTGCCGCGAGCCGCGCCCATGGCAAAGGCAAGTGGCGCGGTGAAAACCAGAACCCCCAGCACAACATATCGCTCGGCAGCTTCCAAAAGCAGCTTTAAGTAGTTCCATGCAAGAACCATAACAAGGATCAGGGCAATCAAGGCCACAGAACCGTTGGCAATTACGCCAATAATGACAAGCAGCACGGAATTGAAGTCTCCGAACTGCACGCCGGGCAAGTTGCTATCCAGAATCCAGTTGTAGGGTGTGCCGCCAATCTGCAAGGCGAGGTTGACGATGTCATCGCAGTACCAAATCAGCAACAGGAAAATTACAGAGCGCACCACCAGATTGGTGGGATTCTCGGTATCAATGTCAAACCCGGCACCGTAGCAGCGGTAAAGCTGCCACACAAGGTTCAGCAGCACCAGCCCGATAGCCGTCCAGATGAAAATCTCATACATGGCCGAGGCAGCAGGAAAGTATCTCTTGAACGTGTCCATATTACAGTCCAGCGCACCGAGTACCGATGTGGATGCCAGATCCAGCAGATTCATCACCTGCGTTGCCAACCAATCCACAATGCCGTCTAAAATGCCCAAAGGCGTTCACCTCCTTGTTGCAATTCCGCGCAGGCTTACGGATTCCAAGTGCCGCCCTGGAAGAACGGGGTGACGTAGGCCATAATGAAGCCAAGACCGTTCAGAATCGCCCAAGTGATGGCAATGCGCTTGAGCCACGCGCGGGAGTCATCCACGGTCTTGCCGTTCTTGGAAAAGTTCATCAGCAGCAGGGCAACGGCGGCACAGACAACAGCTGTGACGGTGGAGATGGAGATGATTTGCGAGTAGACATCCTGCATGATCTCGCTGGCTTTCGTCCAGACGGTGGTGCCGGTTGTGGCTGCGGCATTATTTCCGTTAGTTGCGAAAGCAGGCATCGCGGTCAGTGCGCTGCACATGGCAGCGCAAAGGGCTGCTTTTATGCGCTTATGAGAGCAAGAACGTGTGTTTTTCTTAGTCATTGAAACCTCCTGTGTGCAAAAATGCTTTAAGAATCGCCAAAAGTAGGCCATTACCATGATATCAAATTGGCTGTGCAGGAAAAAAGGGTTTGGCTATGCGGATTTATTGCGGATGTTGTGCAGGGTCAATCAGGAGTCAGCAGATTGGTGATTTTCTCGCAATCCTGGGAAGTGTAGCCCCACAAAATCGAACTGAGAACTTCGATGGCTTCATCTCGGTGGACATAGTAGGTGCGCAGAGAAATAGAGATTCCCTTGCTTTCAAGCGACTGCAAAATTGCACCCGCATTCTCGCACTGCTGCGGGGAGAGGTAGGCGTAGTACAAAATCCAGTAATAAAACTCGCCTTTCTTGTGCTTGCGCCGCATCAGGTCAATCGCGGTGTCGATGATCTGCATCATCCTCTTGCTGCGCTCCAAGGCACGGGCATAGTTTTCCAGCCGGTTGCCGCCCTTGTTGACTTCGTTATCCACAAACAGGGCGTCCGTGGACAGTCCATACTCGGCCTTGAATTCCTCCTGCAAATCGAGATCGGATACTTCCAAATTCCACATGACATCCCGGTACTTCCTCAAAAGCGTCCGTGTGTCGTGGTAATGCGGGGATACGTTGGATTTCTGTCTTTTGAATGGCATAAAAATACTCCCTGTTTTAGTTTTGTCGAAAGAATTCTTTCAATTACTAAACAGAGAGAAATTAACGATTTTGATGCACTTTCAGAAAAAATGTGTGTTTTTACAATATAAACTTTGTAATGATATACTTTTAAGACGGCGTGGCCATTAAAGCTATATTTCTGCCAACAACTGTGTGATGCAATTTTATTTATTAAAAAGCGGAAGTTCTTGTAATAGCAGACGAAAAGTCAAATGATAAATGTTTATTACAAGCAAAAGACTCGCAACAGCGGGATATTTTAACGTCCTCGATTGGTACGAGTCTTTTTATACTTACTTGTCTTCAGAAAGCTCAGAAGAGTACTTATTTATCGCAGTTCGATAAAGATTTACCTTTTCATCCTCGAAACTTACCCTATGCAATCTAATATCTTCAAATTTCTGATAGATATTTTTGTAAATAATTTGGTGTGCTGCATTATGAACAGATTCGGTGCTGTAGGGATCCATTTCAAAGGATTCTTCAGAAATCGCTATTTTCAAAAGGGTAAGCAAATCGTCCTTGCTAATCTGATCGATTGGATTTTTGCTTGCTGCACTCCCATCCAAAGAATAGAATACCCTTCCATTATCAACCATTAAGTATTTCATAAGAATTCCTCCGATCCATATAGGCTGCTTCACCAGCCTCAAGGCAATCCAACAAAACAGATTTTCGTGATATATGATTGCCTTTTAAATCAACCAAGTCCTCGCTTGAGGGATAACCCGAATACAAGTGATATTCAAGTTTTCCATCACTTAAGACCTCTTTGCAGGCATAAACGATGTAATCTGGGTGAACAGAAACACCAATTGTATTATTGTGCGTTGCAATAATTACCGGAATAGTTTTTGATATGTCTTTAAGCAGGCTATCTACTCCATCTCTAAGGAATATGTTGTCAAACGAAGACTCTGGTTCATCAAGAATCAAAATGCTGTTTTTCACTCCATCTGACAGTTCTTGAAGCAAATTATACTCGGAACGTTCTCCACCGGACGCAGGACTTCCATACTGGTTAAATACTTCATAGGTAATGTTAACGAAGTACTTATAATACTCCGATGCAGGAATATCCTTCCCTTTCAAAACTTGTAGGAATTTGTACGGATCATTGTACTCCTTAAATGCATCGGAGAAGACGGTCTTGCTTCGACTAACTTTCTGCATCGCCAGTGCACCCGAAAACGGACTACTTTGGGCAACTACTCTGTAAGAATACAAATTCTGCGCTTGAATAACACGAGGCTTCTTTATCATTTTCACCACATCATGGAAGACCTGTACCTTGTGCTGATTCATGAGGATTTGGTACAAGTCTATATCTGGCACAGCGGTTGTAGAAGAGCGGACACTTAGTTCTTTCTTTACCGATGTGATAAGACTATTTACATATTCTTTGTGCAACGAATCTGTCTTTTCTTGAATATATTGCTCTCTTAATGCAATCGCTAAACGCAGAAGCGAACGCCTACCAACATACTTTTCAACCAACTCCTTGTATTCAATTGAGCCCAGTAAAGTCTCTACGGCTTCAATCATTTCGACAAGGGAGGATAAATTTTTGATGCTAAAATTTGATTCTTGATAGAGATTTGCCTTTGAGAAGATGTCTTGCCGCTGTGCATCTTCTCCGGCCTTCTTCAGCGTCTCTAAATATTCGTCTATTTCCTTCGCATCTTGCTCAAGATTGACGGATTGCACATCATCAACAACCGTTTTGAACGGCCCCAAATAGCTTTCTGTTACAGAATTTCCCCTATTTTTTAATGCTGCCTCGAATTTTCGCTGAGATTGCTCATCATCCGTCGATAACAACGAAAATTGTTTGATATATTTTCCGCCAGGAAATTGCGCATTGATTTGATCGAGCGTGTAGGTCTTGCCAGACGAACGCTTTCCTAAAAGTACAGTTAATCCAGTTGAGATTTGCAAACCATTGTCGAGAATTTGGAATAGAGAGTTTCCATCTTCCGGCTTCAGTGATACTTTCGCCTTATCGGTTAATGCATATTTAAGTGACATCATATTAACGTCATCTATATCGATATAGGTTTGCCTTCCTAAAGGAAACTGAGCTTTTTCTTCAACTCTCCAATCACTAAATAGTACAGGAACTAATTTTTCGCTTCTGGACTGCATATAGATGAATTTCTTTGCGCTGCATGCCTCCCCACACTTAATATATGGGCTGATTTGAGGAACCCTCTCGAGCGGGAGTTTTGGCTCCTTCTCGTAATGAGGAATCAGGATATATTTTCCAAGATCATTAAATATTTCCATAAATTGTGCTTCGGAAATATATGAATCTTCACTTGTTTCGTTAAGGCGATAAACTTTCGCGCATTTTTCTGTGAAATCATCTATGTCAGATGGATCGGTAATGACAATCAGGTGGCCGCCTTCTATATCTACTTCGATGCCAGGAAAGACTTTAATGGGTAGGGCATTCGTGATATCGCTGAATTGCTGGGCATCAAATAGATTGTGATTTGTTATCGCAATCAAATCTACTTTTTCCTGTATGACATAGCCTTTTAGCTTTTCTATCGAAAACGCAAATGGTTTGTCCCTTTTGGTGGAAACTGTATGGATATGAAGATCCATCTTTTTCATGTTTAACATCTCCAATCTTTTCCGTGCTGGTTTGGGACGATCTTCTGCTAATAATTAGGTATCCAATCAATCTTTAGTGTAATTATAGCAACTCTATTCCTTTATTGCCAATATTTGCGGCCACTTTAGTTTTAGCTCGTTTATTAAACGAGCTAAAACAGAATACTATTTCCGTATTATTGAAAAATCGAATAGTTACTGCAACACAGACAGTGAGGTGTCGCAAATATAAGCATAACTGCTATAATAGGAATTTGTACGGATGACCTTTATCATTAAAACATTGCCGCCATTTACACTGACACTAATTGGGCGAACATGTTCATCTCGTACAACATCGTCAACTCGCCCAACAAGGACATCATCGAGGTAGATTTCCACGCTCATATTTGCATCGCGATTTGTATCTTCCGATGTAACAATATTTGCCGAGAAGGTATCATATTGTCCGTCCAACTTGAACTTGGCCCATGCGGTGTCAGACGCGTCAAAACGATACGATACACTGTGAGTGGTTCCATACAAATCTTTAACAGAGGGAACTTGCTCACAATGAACACTGTCCAGGCATTCCAAATTATCTAGGCGCTTAGAAATATCCCTTTTTAATCCGCCTTGCTCGATTACGCTATTGATTTCGTCTGAGGAATATGTATTTAATAGTGTTCCCTTAAGTATTTGAATTTGATTTTTCAAGTCGTCATTTTCGTTTTGCAGACTTTGGACTTGTCCCTGCAACGTTGATTGATTTGCCTGATACTGACTGTTCTCGTCAAGAACCTTTCTGTATGCGGAGATTAGCTCATCAGTTGAGTCTGTTAAATCAGTGCCGGCGGATACATAGCTGCCGGTTTCCCCTAAAATTTGAATGACATTTCCATTTACTGTTTGGGAGATGTTCTGCACATTATAAAGTTGAAAAGCGCTTCCACCTGCTACAATAGCGGAAATGGCGGTAACTACTGCACAAATAATTTTGGTGCGGTTTTTCTCTTTCGTAATCATTTTACACTTTTCCTTTCTAGTTGAGCAGGTAAATCGTTCTAATTGTGTATTTTCCAGAAGCTCTTGTAGGCTAAACACGAGAGCTTCCTTTAAGGAAGCAAGGGAGATCCAATTCTAAAATAATCTCTAATATAGATGATATACTTTATGTGACTTTCAAAATGTATTTCACCCATTTGTCAGGCATCGCACATTATCCAGAAAGCGCATACCCCCGTCCCATTACGGTTTTCAAATCATCCGGGCCTAGATCCAGTTTCTTTCGCAGCTTTGCGATATGTACATCGATCGTCCGTGTCTGAATTGGTACTGTGATATTCCATGCAGATGCCAACAGAAAATTTCGGGAGCAGATGTGCCCAGAATGGTCGAGCAGCGTAATGAATAGTTGATATTCTGTGGTTGTCAGGTGAATGCGGCAACCTTGCCTTTGAACGGAGTAATCATTTTCATCGATGGACAGATTTTTATAGTACTTCATCTGGAACACCTATCATGTCATAATCGTCAATAAGAGCCTGACCAATAGCCCATGCGAGGAAGAATGCTGCGCATACCAGAAAAATCGGAATCCACATTGCATTATAGCTTTCGCCGTCAGCGGTATACCCTTGGTTTTGCCAAAGGGCCACAGCATGGAATAGTGGATAGAACCCCAGCCACTCAATCCCGTTTCTCATTCCGGAGAGGCTAAGCAACGCAGGCAGACAATACGAAACAGCGCTGATAAAAAGTGCGGGCAGCAGATTTCCTAATTTCTGTCCCAGCCATAAGGTAATTCGGCTCATGCACAGGCAGGCGGCAAAGCGACAGATCAGCCAAAAGAGCAGCAAATCCGATAAAGTTATAAACTTCGGGACAGCCTGCAAGTCGGAAATACTCATTGCCGGTCCCAGCAAAGAGGGAAGGCCATAGTCGCGCAGAACCTGCCATAGATGAGGCAAAACCGTTCCAAATGCTATTACTGACGCAACCGCTGTGCTTTGCCGCAGTTTTGCTTTCACAGTGTATTTCCGGCCCAAAGGAGTGGATGCCAGAATTTCATCCATGCCGCCCTTGCGCTCCATTGCAAATAGTCCGCTGAAGCATAGGGCACATAGCAATCCTGCTAAAAGTGTATCTTGTACATCACTTGTACCGGTAAAGCCGAACAGCTTCTTGTATCCGGTCTCATAAACAAGCCACGCACCGGGATTCTCCTTGAGGTAGTAACTAATGTTGGATTGAAGAACACGCTGATAGGCAGAATATTTTTGCTGTAAAGAATTGTAGGCCAGTAGTGCTTCGCTGCTCAATTCGCCACGGTTGACGCGTTTCTGTGCTTCCAACATGGGAGCAAACTCGTTACGCTGCTCTTTCAGCCAGTCGCGGCTTTCTTCGCTCCACGGCCCGGAAATATGTTTCATATAATAGGCATAGTAGATTTCGTCCGCGTCTATGTAGCTTTCTGCCGTTACGCCTTGATAGATGCCGAATGCCAGAAATGCAGCTAAGAATACCGCTGCACCATTCATCAGTAACAGCTTTCTGCCTTCTTCACGAGTGACAGACGTTGCGTGTGTTTTATGGCGGAAGGGAAGCGCCAGACTACGTTTGGCAGCTGGCAGCAGCTGTGCCTTTGCAAAAACCGTACAAAATGCCACCGACAAGATGCTGCCTAAAGCAGCGGCAGTTACCCACTCTACCATTGGGAGACTGATGGGGCTGCCGAACCAGAACAGATTTCGATAATTCCCCAGCAACTCATTGATTTGCAGCAGACTTACCATATTGGCATACTTTATGACATTCAAATGGCTCGTGGCAGGAATCGCGGCACGGATACCGTACATCGCTAAAGGAAGCGCCAACGCACCGATCCATCCGGCCGCAGCGCGTTTGGCGATAAGGGCGGCCAGCATGACCCACAGCCCCATCACAAACGCACCGGCCCATTTTGCAAGCAAAAACCGAAGCAGATATTGCCCAACTGTGATCTGCATTGTGCAGCGCATCAATGCAGGAACACTTTGAATCGTGCGATTCATAGGCCCCAAGCTGAACGATGCCGAGCAATATGCGAGATTGACCCCATACAGTACCATTAGAACGACCAATAAGCTGGCAGCAAATGCCGCCAGCTTTGCAATGGCCGTTTTCAGTCGCCCACCGGGAAGACTACGAATCAAACTCAACAAGCCACTGTCGCGCTCTTGGCGCACAAGAATCAACGCAAGCAAGAGCATAGATGCCAACAGGATAAGGTCGGTGAACGCATAGCTGATGGCTGTGTACAGACCTTTTTGCGGGTAATAGTCTATGGGTGTCTCCGTTAGTCCGGCATAAACCTGTGCGGTCAATTCGATGTTTTTCAAATCGTACCCGGTACGGTCATTTTGAAAAATCGAGATGCCGGACAGTTGGGATGCCTTGGTCTGAACGCTATCCAGAAAGTCGCTGTAGGCCGCCACGGTGTCATATTCGCTTTGCAACTGACTGAACAGGCGGTACTCTGTGTTCAAGTTATCCGTAAATAGAGTATAGGTCTTATCTGTGTACTCTTGTTCATAGGCATCGAACATAGCGGCATTGTCCTGCCGATACTGAGTGAGTCCATAGCCGCCGTAAGCCTGTTCCCGATAATACTGCCCGATTTTCACAAGGCTTTCTATCTCAGTGTATTTGTCGTGAAGATAGGTCCCTTTTTCTTCCATGGTTTTATCGGAAAGCTCGGCACCTACTGCACGATAGGCTGATGCAGGAGGCTGTTTGGCTGTGGGGCGGGTACCCATCCACAGCAGTAGGAGATTGGCAGCCGCCAGTATAGCCAGCAGGGCAGGGAACACTCTGCCGCCCCAAACTTTGCGGAGTTCAGCAAAAAACAGGCTCATTTACCGTCTCCCTCACCAAACACGTTCAGGTATACATCTTCCAGCCCTTGACCGGGAGCATATTTTTTAATAAGTTCCGGCACGGGCGCGGCATCCACAATCTTGCCAGCACGCAACAGGATAACTTTGGTTGCCACCGTTTCTACATCCGAAACGACATGCGTTGCCACAAGGATGATTCGATCCTTAGCCATATCTGCCAGTAGTTCGCGTAGCCGAACGCGCTCTTTAGGGTCAAGACCTGCCGTTGGTTCGTCTAAAATCAACAACTTCGGATCCCCAAGCAGGGCGGATGCCAACAGCAGGCGCTGCTTCATGCCGCCGGAATAAGCAGAAAGACGCTTGTCCAACTCGGCGGTCAAATTTACGGCGGCTGCTACGCGATCTACCTCGGCTGCAACAGCTTTTCGAGGAATTTCTTTCAGGGCAGCCATGTAGGCAAGAAAACGCCGCCCGGTATAGCTGTCGTACAATCCCTGCTGCTGCGGCATATAGCCAAGAATGCGGCGGAAGCCTATACCCATTGCTGGCTTGCCGCACCAGAGAACCTCTCCGGAATCTGGGGCAAGACTGCCAGTTATGATATGAATCAAGGTGGATTTTCCCGCACCATTAGGGCCGAGGAGACCATAAAGACCAGAATTAAGTTCAATCGAAATTCCAGCTAACGCTTTCTTGTTGATTGAGCGGCTTTTAGGATGGGATAGTTTTGTGGGCGTGAAGAATGTCTTCCTTAGATCGCTGATTTTTAACGAAACCATACAGCTCCTTGGTATTACAAATCATTAAAAACGGAAATAATGGTACATGAGTTTTTTACAAAGCGTCATTGATAGGGGTATAAGCCGAGACACCATTCCAATAATCGCTTTTTTGAATAAGAGCATATTGAGGGATAGAAGCCATTAAGCTACTGGGTACACCGGTGTTGTCAACAACGGTAATTTCTTTCTCTTCTACCCCATTACGGACAAGAAAAGCATCGCTTGTTTCAGCTAAAATATAGACATTTTTTTCATCGCCGTCAACAGTATACTGAAGGGTATTAGTGACGCAGTCACCAGTTGACAGGTCAATATTATATTGTATATGTGAAATGTTTGATGTGTCCCGAGTGTCAGAAGTCTCAATGATGGCATGATTATCAAAGAAACCAGATAAGTTTGTCGAATCAGTGTTGTATATAACTATATTGGAAGCAATGCATTTTTCCACGCCGGTATCTAAATCTATGCTGAATAGAGAAAATAGATCTTCATGATCATAGCGAAGACTATATACATATTTGCTATTTACAAGTTCGGTTCGCGTCTCATCATTATAGTTATAAGAGTATATGGGGGCGCTTTTCTGCTTTGTAATGACATCGAGAGTATAGTAGCTTCTATTAGTATCGGTGACCTCCTCTATAACGAGATTGTTAGCGTAAGCACCAAAAATGCGCTCTCCATATTGGTCAGTTGTATAGATAACACTGGATTCACCGTTGCTAAGGTCGAGACAACGTACTTCCCAATGACTTGAACTCGTGTTTGAATCAACCACTTGGATACTTACATATAATTTTTCGCCATCCGAGGCAGCTGTACCATAAAATTCTTCATTACTCTGCAATCGATATAGTACTTTTCTATTTGCACCATTTGCATCGAATTGGTAAATCGTTCCATAATTTTGCTCATCAGAAATGGAACCAGCATTGTCCGCATATCCAGTTGTAACAAGATAAATTTTGGATCCATCAGCAGATGTGAAGGGATAAGCGCTTCCTAAAAAAGAAAACCAACTGGTGCATGTATCGCTATTATGTGTGCAATCTGGATCAGCACATAAATATGTACGAATATCAGTAGCATAGTCGGTGTAAAGAATATTGAGAGAGTTATTCTGAGCACTCATTATTTCATAATAACCAAATGACGTTCCTGCTCCATTACGGAAAATTCCTCCATATGGATCTGTGATTAGGGACAAATTACCCCCCTGTTGCGATTCGGCAGCTGGAAGAGTCTCGCTTTCAGAAATGGGGGAGGAAGTAACAGAATCATCTTTTGGTGAAACGCTATTTTGTGAGGAAGAACAAGCACCAAGTGATAATGCCAGTGCTAGCAATAAAATGGTGACAGTGATTTTTGATGCCTTATTAAATGTATTCATGAGAGTGGAATGTCCTTTCTACAGCAATTTGTTCTCCTTTGTTTTGATGAGAAATATAGAGGATGAGCAATTTAATCATAGTAGATGGGCGAAATAAGTGAAATGCAATGGGAAAAAGCCATACCAAAAGATCAATCCCAAAATCATTTCAAAAAACGATTTGCAGCAGGGCAAAAAAGTTCGGCTTCTGCTAGCGGAGGTAGTTGATAATTTGATATGGCATCGCTTTAGGGTGGCTTCTATTTACGATATTATAGAAGCACTATTGCTTTTCGAACGGAAATAAGAATGCTTTTACCATAAATAGAAGTTGTGATAGATTAGCGATTAGTAAAAATGCGCCACAACTGTTTGGTCTCCCCAGTGGAGGACTGCCAGTTTACGTTGCTACCATTAGTAAATCCGGTAGGTGTTAAGCACAACGCGTATGCAGGAAGGACAATACCAAAGCGACTACTACCCTCATCAACACATTTAATTGTGCAGTCATCAGCACTGTTGTTTGCAAAGGGGAACAAATCACAGTTATTGTTTACGCGATAGATGTTTAGGGCATATTGGGTATTGGCGTAATTGCGGATGTAGCAGAGGTTTTTGGTGGTGTCAATAGCACGCAAATCCCAACGTTGGGTGTCGGAATTGGTGTTTGACCACATGGTGACGTTTGTATGGTCGGTCGGCTGAGACTCACAGGCTGCATTCAAGTTGGGCATTGAATTTTCGCAGTTGTAAATCCAAACACGCGCGCTGTAAGGAGGTGATGCCGCGAACGTGGGCAGCGCCATTGCCACCATCATTGCGAGAGCGAGCAGGAACATGGGGATGCGTTTCTTCATCGTAGACATTTGATAAGCCTCCAATCTAATGGATTTAATAGGGTTGATGTTCGGACGATATTTCAGCATCTGCGCGCCGATGCCTAATACCGAGGAGGAAACTGTTGTAAGTTATGCGTTATCTTGACATCAAAATAGCACAGTTTTCTACAAAAGTCCACTAAACCTGCGTATACGCAAAAAATGTGCATGAATGCAAAAATCCTCTGTGCAAGCCGTTCTGCACAGAGGATTAAAAGCAATATTGATTATGAGAGAATTGATGTGTTTATAGGTGGTTCAGCTATATCAGGCCAGTCAGCACTAAAAATAAATCGTCCATCATCATAAGTGAAAAGGTACTCGGCATGATACTTCTCTAAAATGTCTTTGACGTTCCCAATGCCAAAGCCATGAAGCAAGGGGTCTTGCTTGGTTGTAGGAATATGACCGTCATTGATCTGAACGACATTACTGGGATTGATAATTAAAATGGAAAGCATATTCTCGCTGTAAAGGATTTGAACGCTGACCCAGCGGTTTGGCTCGGACAAGCCTGCACAGGCTTCCATGGCATTATCAATTAAATTGCCCAGCACAATAGTCACATCTACACGGGGAAGTTTCAGCGCAGAAAGGTCATTGACACGAAACCGCATATCGATGCCTTGCTTCTTCCCAATATATCCCTTTTGGTTTAGAACCGCATCGATAGCAGCGTTATGGCTGTTGACAAGCAAAATCCGCTCACTTTGGCGCACATTCAACTCTGAAAGAAATTCTTTGGCATCGTCAACGCGTTCACTTTCCAGCAATTCAGATAAAGTCGATAGCTTGGCCCGGAAGTCGTGCGTCATTTTTCTTTGCCCTGCATACGCTTGACTCAGAGCCTGGATATTTTCGTCCTGAACGTGGGCGCGTTCGTTGGCAGCAATCAGCTTCTCGCGATTTTCCGCGTTTTCTTCAAGATAGTCCAATAAAATCAATGCAGCAATATCAACAAGATCGAGAATCAACAAACAAATCTGCCATACACGTTGTTCTTCCGGGTAGGTATATACCTGCCTGAGCACAAGCAGTGTGCAAACAGGAAATACAGCAGATAGGGGAACCCAAGCGCTTGCATGAGTCCTTGCGTGTAGAGGATGATGATATTTTTTAATAATCAGTGCAACAAATAGGGAAATAAACCCGCGAACGAAGAATAGCACGGAGTATAGAGGAACATTCCATATATATTCTTCGTAGTCCAAATTTCCAACATATAGGCAAAAGGACTCGAACCAGTGACTGTAGGAAAATAAAACAGAATAAACAGTTACGACAATAAAGAAGCGTCGATCCCAACGGCTTTGATATAGAAAAACACATAACACATATATTAGCGCGATCTCTTGTAACATTTTGAATGTATATCCGAGTTTTGTGCCAATGAGGATAGAGAGAGATGTAAAAATCAGGCAAAATAGTAAAATATATGACCAACGCTTTTTTCTATTATCGTTGCGAGGGAAAAAAGCATCAAATACAAGAATATCTACGGCTATCGCAAAAACATTGCCCAAAAGGCTAAGTATATTACCCCAGACTACTACCATAGTTGCTGCGCCTGCCATCTTACAAATTTTTGCTTATTGTCGCGATAACTACGAGCCCCCACAGGAAGCGTTTGACCGATTGTGAGAACGGCACTTGTACTTTGAAAAGACTGCAAATACGCCATATTTACAAGATAACTTTTGTGGATACGTAAAAAACCATGAGGAACAAGCAAATCCTCAAGCTGTGCCATGGTTAATCGGGTAATTAGCTGCTCACGGCATCCGCCTACCAAATGGAGATACTGCTCGCGTCCCTGACTTTCTATCCATGCAAGAGATTGGACTGGGATAGGCACACTCTCACCCTCACAGAGAATCTCTACTTTCCGTTGACGGGTGCGGCACATTGCCAGTGCATCTTCAAAATAGGTGGGTAGTTTCTTTTCCAACTCGGATTTAGCAAGATATCGAAAAGCATCCACTTCATAGCCCTCAGGGGCATACTCGCTGAAGTTTGTTACAAAAATCAATACGGCTTCCGGATTCATCTTGCGCATCTTTCTGGCAAGGTCAATTCCGCTTTCTTTACCGAGGTCAATATCGAGAAATAGGATATCATATTGTGCGATAGTGTTAGCACTCATTTCAGCAATATCAGTTAAGCAACTCAATTTCATGGATTTGCTGGAATAGGCCGGCAATGATAGGATCCTTTTGAACATTGACTGTGCGAATGTGGGATCATCATCACAAATAAGAATCTTGACCATACTCTCTCCTATATAGGCTCGACTGCCAATCCTTTGTTTGGGGTATGTTTTCAAAATAACGAATCCTCCGGGTTTTGTCAATAGATTTCTTTTTATATACCACGTTTGTGGAATTCAATCAAGCAGATTCCATAATTAAAACGGCGCCGAATTGTAAAATATTTATATTGTGCAAGGAGGGTAAAACGCTTATGTTGTATGATTTCGGGCCACGCCTGTTAAAACTGCGAAAAGACAAAAATCTTACGCAGCAGATGGTGGTTGAACGTGCAAAAGGGTTTGATCCGAACCTGCGACTTTCAGATTCAGTGCTGGGGAAATACGAAAGTGATCTTGCCGTTCCGCGATTGACGGAGGCAGCTGCACTGGCAGACGTTCTAAATGTTTCGTTGGATTATTTGACAAGCGGTGAGAAATGTAATGCCCTATCGCTTAAGGAATTAAGCCCAGAGCAGGTGCAATTGCTTATGGACTTGACCGCGTACATTCGAACCAAGAAAAGAAGATCTCAAGGACACAAAAATGTTCCGAAACCAACAACCGAGGAAACGGAATTGATAACTCGGCTGATTGCTGAGATTTTGTACTGAGTGCTTCTCCATCTTTCAAATTTTGCGTTTATGTCATATTTTTTGCGTTTGTGACATTTTTGTGGCGGGAATCATTTTCTGCTGATAAAATGAGCAGCGTAAGGAGTTGACGTAAATGGAAGCATTGGCGGCAGGGATAGCGGCTTTTTGTTTACAAAAGCACTATATCGAACCAAATCAGATTGCTTGGCTGCAATATGGTTTGATGCGCCGCCTAATGGGAATGGTTACATTTCTTCTTCTGCTTCCAGTAGGTGCATTTTTTGACGGATGGGGGAGCACTTTCCTTTTTCTGCTAGTCTTCCGCCTCATTCGTATGCGGACAGGTGGATACCATGCTAAAACGCCGACAGGATGCCTTTTGGGTTCAACATTTACAATGATCGTATCATTAGAGTTTGCAAAGCGATTGCATCCTGTATCGAATCTGATTTGTCTCACTGCTGCTTCTGTCTTAATTTTAAGATTAGCACCAGCAAATAATGCTGCCCTTCATTTGAGCGAGGATGAACTTGTTGCAGTACGCAAAGAAGTGAAATTAAGATTAGCAATCGCTATGCTTTCGGCGTGCTTATTGCTATTTTTTAGAGAACCGATAGCATATAGAGTGACTTCTGCGATTTTGGCTGTTGCGGTCACGCTATTGATTTCTAAGCTCGGCTTTGGAATGCAATAATGCATTCTATTGATAAAAATTTTAAATATAAGGACGAAAGGGGTAATAATTATGGCATCAAAAGAAACCTTTACACAGCATCTTGCCCATGAAGTGGTACAGGCAGTTGTTCATCGTGAACGCTATGGCTGGCCGCCGGATTCGCAGTGGGGTATGTTTCAGCCTACTCGTCCGGAAGAAACTGAAAAGGCTGCCGTGAAAGAAGACAGGTAAAAGCATTCACATAATCTGTATGCCAAGTGGTTAGGTATTCGCTTTTGATGAACGGTTTGTCGGCCACAAGAATCTTTTGCGAAAATATTCTGCTGTAAATGGAGTGTTTGACGAGAATCTGTATCAAGAACAGCGTTTATTGTCTGCACACTGTATTGTAATTTTTGATGTGAAGCAGGAAAATGAAAAGTCTCCACAGCCGTGAGGCGTGGAGACTTTTTATTATACTGATTGGTATTAACGTCTACATGCTATGTTACAGAAAAAAGCAAACGTTATTTTTGTAGGCGATACAAAAGATTATCCATAATATCGTTCCACGAGTTCCATCTTTGAATATTTGAAATAAGATTCTCGTGATACAGTGATGGAATTATGCCGAGTAGGTTGAAAAGAACGATGCGGTACAAAAAGCTTATTTTAATTGAGTACAAGACAGATTCTGGCCCGTTCAAATAAGAACCAGAGCAGTTCCTCTTTATATGCATGATGCGAACTCGACTATTTACTAATGATTTAAGGAATGTTTCAAAGCAACTATTTATCTCATTCTCAAAAATATCGGAACCGTATGTTGTTATAAGTGCTCGGAGACAATCACGTAAAGAGGTGCCTTGTTTTCCTGGATTTAGACTCTCAAAAAGAGGACTATTAGCCTTCACGATTTCAACGACTGGTTCAGCTAATTCGATCAAAAAAGCACATCTCAAATCGACAGGCTGATTCGTATCACATAGGGAATAGAGGTATACCTGATGCGCAACATCAAGATCTTCCAAAATACCTTTCCACTTTTCGTAAAGGGCAGGTGTTAGAACTTTTGAAAAGTCAAGCAAATGGTTGCTGGAAAAGAGAATTTTGTTAGAATGAAAATAGGCTAATCGTCTCCTCATAAAATGTTCTGCGCATTCCTTAAGATTGGGAGGTACACATCCGGCAGAGTCTTGAAACTCAATTGAGATTAGATTCATAAAGTAACCATCAAAAAGCATAAGCAAACGCTCTACTTTTGTAAGCACAGCTATTAAATCATCAACTAATTGCTCAGACGTGAAGTCGATTTCAATTTTTCGGACAGTAAATTGCTCTATATGAATACGGACGGATTTGTGAATCAAAAAATCAATTTCATATAGCTTTTTCAATGTGTTAATTTCGTTTTTATAAATAGCGGTCAATGTTTTGCATCGCATAGGTTGTTCCATTTGTCTTAACCTTTATCCCTCCGCATATTCGCTCGGCGTTTTCCCATAAAAATCTTTGAATTTTCGCGAGAAGAAGTAGGGGTCATCAAAACCTACGGCGGCAGCTACTTCCTTGATATAGACCTGCTTATTACTGCGGATCATCTCACCGGCGCGTTTCATGCGCACCTCGTTGATGTACTGGAACAGGCCGGTGCCGGTTTCTTTGGAGAACAGGCGGCTCAGATATTCCCGGTTCAGCCCTACATAGTCGGCAATGCCGTCCAGCGTCAGTTTGTCCATATAATGCGCGTTTACATAGATGATGACGGCCTGCACCTCTTTTTTGAATTTGCTCAAGGCAATTTTGCTAAGTCCCATGCGTTCCTGCAAAATCAAGCAGAGCAGTTGTTCAAGAGCCTCCGCGGTGGGGGCTTTTTCTATTTCCTTAAAGGTTTGCTCCAGTGTCTCCTGCGGAATCATATTCTCGCCGGGACGCTCCAGCAACAGATGGCAGGCTTCGCGGACGCGCTGCGGCGGCATACAGAGCGCCGCGCAGTTCTGAAAGAAGGTGTGAACGGCAATCTGCATCTGCAATTCATCGGCATTTTGCGCTGCTGCAGCGGTGGCCTTGGACAGTTCTGCCTGAGAGACATGGAAGGGTTGGGCGGTAACTGTGTGTGCCGTTGCCCTTAGGGGAGCGCTGCGCCCTACATAAAAGGCGAGTGCCTTAGAATCCTCACACAGTTGGTAGCCCTGGCGGAGTTCAGCCAGTGAAATGGGCTTAGCGTGGTAGATAATGACCGGAGCATCCAGAAAATATGTTGTGATTTGGCGCTGCAAACGGGCCAGCTTTTTATCGAGGGTGCGCCCGGAGGCAACAAGGTTTTCATTGCTGATCAGCCCGCAGATTTCATCCTCATGGGTGTGCAGAAAAACTTTGCCGCTGATTTCATCGAAAACCTCGGTAATTAAGTCGGTCACAGCATCCAGCGCGGGCATAGGATGAGTTTTTGCGGGAATTAAAGTGACGGTAAACAGCCGGACGGGAAAGGCCAGCGGTTCCGGCAGCATGGAAAACGGATTAGCCGCAGGGGAGGGCTCAGCAGTGGACGTTACCCATTGAGCGCAGTGAATCAGGGCATTCTCCTTTTTCTGCGCTTCAATGGCAAAGGATCGGTGGTCCTCTTCCGTCTGGCGTTGCTGCTGGACACGAAGCAAATCGGCCATCTTTTCCAGATGCTCGCCGATGCTTTCCCCGTTCATATTGATTTTCAGGAAGTAGTCATAGGCACCGTCCGTTAGGGCTGTGCGCACGGAATCAAAATCGGAATAGTTGCTCAACACCAGAATCGGACCGGTAAAGCTGCGCTTTTTCAATTCATGAATGAGTGCAAGCCCATCCATGCCGGGCATTTTCAAGTCCGTAATAACCGCATCAATGTGCTGTGCCTCTACAATGTGCAGCGCTTCCTGCCCATTACTGGCTGTTGCCGCCAGAAGAAAGCCGTTCTTGCCCCACTCCACGGCGGACTGGAAAGCAACCTTAATCAGCGGTTCGTCATCTACAAGCAATAAATTATACATTGTGTTACCTCAACGAATGGCTTCATTTGGAATACGGAGAATACATTGCGTGCCGATGCCGGGGGCACTTTCAATCGTAAGGCCGTACTCATTTCCGTAGTGCAGACGCATACGCTCATCCACGTTGCTCAACCCTATGCCAGAGAACCGCTCTGAATTTTTCTCTTTGATGGCACTGGTGTCAAAGCCGCAGCCGGTGTCGGAAATATGAATCGTAAGCAGGTTCTCGCTCACGGTGGCGCGGACGGTGATGGTGACAAAGTCGTCTTCATCCGCCGTGCCGTGCAGGATGGAGTTCTCTACAAGCGGCTGCAAAATAAAGCGCGGCACAGTCCAGTATCCGGCAGCATCTTCAATTTGATATTCCATCTCAAAGCGCCCTGCGTAACGCAGCTGCTGGATGTCGCAGTAGTTCTTCAGGTTGCGCAGCTCATCATCAAACGGAATCAATTCATCCTTTTTAATAAGGGTGCTTTGCAGCAGGGAAGAGAGAGCATCAATGCCGTGGCTGACCGGGGTAACATGATTGAGTGTGGCAATCCACTTTAAGGTGTTCAGGGTATTGAACAGGAAGTGCGGGTTGATTTGATATTGCAGAGTCTGCAATTCCAACTCGCGCATTTTGCGCTGATCATCGCTCCAGCGCTGCGTCAGCAGACCAATTTCGTTGACCATGTTGTCGATGGTGCGCGCCAGAAATCCGAGTTCGTCGGGGCTGGGATCATTGATTTTCAGCCCGATTTCCTCATCGCTTTTCGCATTGCAGGCGGCAACCATATTATCAATGGGGTGCATGACGCTGCGGTAGACAAGCAGTGTCAGGAACACACTGACAACGACCAGCACTGCGGCCAGCGCAATAAGCATCATATTGATGGTTCTTGTGCCGTTGGTAATGTAGGCCTGCGGAATCGTGGCCGCCAGATACACATTATAGGTTGTGTTGTATTTGAAAATTGTCAGTGTATCTACGCCGTTCAGCTCACATAAAAAGTTGTTTTCACCCGCCTGCCGAAGCGCCGTGATCTGCTGGAAAATCGGGTCATCGGCCAAATCTTCTCCCAGCAGTTCCGCATTCTGAGAAGATACCACATTGCCGGCGGCATCAATCAGCAGGAAGTTGGCCCCCTCGCCAAAGGAAACATCGGTAAATATGTAGCGGCTTAGCTGGGATTCGTCAATGTACAGCATGATATACCCCAGCGGCGTGCTGGTGTGGTGCATATCATAGATTTTACGGCCAATGACAATTTTATCGTTGGCGCGATAAGTGTGGATGTATTGCAGACTATCCTGTGGAGAAGCGGCTTCAATATTATCCAGCAATTCATTAAAACGCTGGGGTGTAATATCATCATAGCCCAAATCGTAGATGACTGTGCGATCATTGGAAACGACGCGGATGTTTTTAAGGTGTGTGCTCTGAAAAGGAATTGTGACGATCATTTCACCAATACCGCTTACAATATCGACTGTAAGGGGGTGCCCATTATTGACAGATGCGACACCATTCTGTACAGTATCAGATACGGAGATGGAACCTATGTAGTCGCTATAAATGCCAAGCTGGGTAGACATATTATTGTTGAGTAGTTCGATAGATTGTAAGGCAGCCTGTTTGACCTTTTCGTTCATGGATTGGGTGTATGCATGGTAAGAAAAAATACCAATCGTGATGACGGGAACAAGAGAAATAATCAAAAATGTCACAAACAGACGGGTGCGAAGTTTGATTCGTCGCAACACATTGGGGGAAAACTCACGCGTTTTTTGTGCATTTAGTGACATATATAGGCCTCCGTTTGTGCAAAGTGACTACAATCTATCCATACATTACCTGAATTATAAGGGCAACGACAGAAAAAGTCAATAAAATCCATCTTTAAGTAAAGGGAATACATTTATCAAATCCGGCTTGCCCGATATAATAAGAGTGCAATCAGGGAACGACAGATGAGCCGCATCCCAAACAAAGAAGGAATAATTTTTAGGAGGAAAACCATGAAAAAAGCAATCAGCATGATGCTTGCCACTGCAATGGCAGCTACCTGTCTGGCAGGCTGCGGCAGCGCAGCATCTTCCAGCGCAGCAGCACCCAGTGAGGCCGCTTCTTCCGAAGCAACGTCCGCCGCTACCAGCGAAGCCTCTACCGGTGAGAAGACCTTTGAGAACAATGAACTGAACATCGCGGTGTTCGAGGGCGGCTACGGTTCCGCGTACTGGGACGAAATCATCAAACGCTTCGAGGATGCCTATCCCGGCGTCACTGTCAATATGCAGATCAGCCCGAAGATTGGTGACATCATCCGCCCGCAAATCGTGGCAGGTAATGTGCCCGACTTCATCTCGATGAACGACAACGACTCCACCGGCCTGATTTCCTCTATGGTCAAGGAGCATGCGCTGATGGATCTGTCCGATGTCTTTGAGGAGGGCGGCATTGATGATGACACCCCGCTGAAGGATCAGGTTATCGATGGTCTGCTGGATTCTGCCAAGTGCTCTCCCTACGGCGATGGCAAAATCTACATTGCCCCGTTTGATGCCAGCCCGATGGGTCTGGTTTACAACAAGACTCTGTTCGAAGAGAACGGCTGGGAAACACCTGTGACCTGGGATGACTTCTTTGAACTGGGCGACAAGGCCAAGGAAAAGGGTATCGCACTGTTTACCTATCAGGGTATCTACCCCAGCTACCTTGAGAGCATGCTGTGGCCCGCACTGGCTTCTGCCACCGGCATCGACAACATGAAGGCAATCGCCTCCTACACGCCCGGCTCCCTCAGCTCTGATGAGGCCCTCAAGGTCTTCCAGAACATGGCAAAGATCGGCACCGATGGCTACCTGATGGATGGCACCGTTGCTCTGAACCATACCCAGAGCCAGACTGACATGATGATGAACAAGGCTCTGTTCATCCCCAACGGCAACTGGATGGAAGGCGAAATGGCCGATGCTCCCCGTGCTGACGGCTTTGAGTTTGGTCTGACCTGCGCACCCGTTCTGGATGACGGCGAGACCCGCTATGTTATGAGCTCCGTTGAGCAGTTTGAGATTCCTGCCAACGCCAAGAACCCCGAACTGGCAAAAGAGTTCCTGCGTTTCCTGTACACTGAGGATTCCGTTAAGCTGTTCGCAGAAAAAGCCAACGGCATCTACGCTCTGAAGAAGGCCAACGAGATGGTCAAGGGCATCGTTACCGATGGTGTCTACAACATGAACGACATCTATCAGGAAGGCACGTTCATGGTCTTCGGTTGGGATGCAATGCCCGACACCAGCAAGGTTGTTATCGCTGATTCCGTCTTCAATGTTGCCAGTGACGTTATGAATGGTGACATGACTGCCGAGCAGTGGCGTGACGGCATCGAGGCTGCTTTCGAGGAGATTGCTGCTTCCAAGTAAGCTGAATTGCTGAATTTCCACTGACCAAAGTAAGATTGACCCTGCCGAGTAAACGCCATGCGAACTTGGCAGGGTTCTTTTTAAGGGGGAAACTCGTTTGAAAAACCGCCAACATCGCCAAAAGAAGGCGCAGCCGCTTCCGGTACTGTTTATCTGCATCAGCGTTCTGCCTGCCGTGATCCTAACTCTTATGTTCACGATCTGGCCTACGGTGCAGGCATTATATCTTTCTTTTACCAATGCGACCTCTCTGGGGCTTAACAACAAATTTGTGGCACTGGATAACTATATCTATATGTTCCACGACAAATCTTTCATTCAAGCACTTAAAAATACAGCAAAGCTGATGGCGGTTGTTCCCGTTATCACAATTTTCTGTAGTCTGGTGCTGGCATTCGTTTTGAACCAGTGCAAGCTGAAAGAAATGGTCTTGTATCGCACGATTTTCTATTTCCCGAACATCGTTTCTCTGACCGTTGTAGGTATTATATGGAGTTTTGTGTTCCACCCGAATGTTGGCATCATCAATAAGATTCTCGGTGCTGTCGGGCTGGAGAGCTTGCAGCGTTCCTGGCTGGGCGACAGCAAGACTGCGCTTTGGTGCATCGCGTTCACGCTGCTGTGGCAGGCTGCCGGTTACTACATGGTCATGCACATCGCGGCTATGGACGGCATTTCGCCGGAAATCTACGAGTCCGCAACGCTGGACGGTGCCAGCGCATGGCGCAAGCTCGTCAGTATTACGATGCCTCTGATGAAAGATATTATCGGCATTACCTTTGTTCTGGCACTTTCCGGCACCATCAACCTGAGTTTTGTGCTTTCGCAGGTCATGACTGGCGGCGGTCCTAACGGTGCATCCAGCGTTCTGCTGCAATATATGTACACGCAGGGCTTTGTCAACGGCAACTTTGGCTATGCCATGGCTATCACGGTCTTTACGCTCGCCATCTCCGTGGCGCTGTCCATGCTGTCCCGCAAATTGACCGATGCTTCCGAAGGAGGTCAGTAATATGACACAAAATGAAAAAAGCAAAATCAGAGCAAAGGTCATCAAGTGGGTGACGCGCCTGTTCCTGATTTTGGTTGCCATTATCATGCTGTACCCTCTGGCGTGGAACGTCGTTTCTTCGTTCAAAACCAGTACAGAGTTTCTGACGGATCCCTTTGCATGGCCGCAGGGACTTGCATGGGATAACTACGTCCGCGCTTATGAAAAATCTAACCTTGCTGCCAACATCGGCAACTCGATTTATGTCGTGCTGGAAACACTGGTCATTATTGTGATCTGTGTTGTGCCGTGTTCTTACTGCCTTGTGCGGTATAAGTTCCCCGGCGCAAAGCTGATTTTGAACATCTACATGGCGGCCATCTTCATTCAGGCCACTTATATTATGATTCCGCTGTTCTTGCAGATGAACAAGCTGAACCTGCTCAACAGCCTGACGGCGCTGGGCGTGCTGTATGCAACCATGCAGTTCCCGTTTGCTATCTTCCTGCTGACCGGCTTCCTGCGCAGCATCCCGCGCGATTACGAGGAAGCTGCCATGATTGATGGCTGCGGTCCGTTCCGCATTCTGACGAGCATTATCATTCCTATGTGCAAACCCGGCATCGTGACAGTCTGCATGATCTCCGCTATGGCTGCATGGAACGAATACCCGGTGGCTCTCGTTATGGTTACCGATCCGACCAAGGCTACGCTGCCTGTCGGCCTTGCCAACCTGTATGAGATCCAGCGCTACGCTACCGACTGGGGCGCGCTGTTCGCAGCCCTCGTGCTGGCACTGATTCCCACCGTCATCCTCTTCATCGTCGGCCAGAAGCAGCTCGTGCAGGGCTTGAGCGTCGGCGGCGTTAAGGGCTAAATAAAATCGAATAGGTTAGGAGAACCGATATGCTGCCCCCAAAACATTGCAACATCAATTTAACCGGCCCAATACCCCGCTGGGATGAAGCAATTCCACTGGGAAACGGCATACTCGGTTCTCTTTTTTGGGGACCGATGGAGCACCTGCGCATTTCCGTGGACATTGCCGGACTGTGGCTGCGTCGCCGCCCGGAGGAAAAACTCGATAAAGAATTTACTTATGCAAAACTGGTAGAGCTTGCACGGAAAGGCGATGTGGCAGAAACACGCCGTATCTTTGATACGCCCTATGCCCGCCCGACACCTACAAAAATCCCCGCGGGACACTTGTTCTTGGATGGACTGCCGCAGGGCAGCTATCAGGCAAGCCTTGATTTGGGCACGGCGGTGGCATTCTTTTCGCAAAAGGGTACAACCATTCTGCGAGCCTTCCTCTGTATGGGGCGGCCTGTTGGGGTACTGATGCTGCCGGAGGCGTACCGGGATGCAGAGCTCACGGTGGAGCGCCCCTCTTTCGGGAATGGCACACAGGCAGCCGAAGCGGGCAACAGCGTGTCCCCCGGCAGCTTGCAGCAGCTCACCCTGCCGTATGCCAACCTCGAAACGGAGGACGGCATGATTGGCTTTTCCCAAAAGGTCGATGATCGGACTGCCTATTCGCTGCTCTGTAAAAAATGTGGTGCAACGCTGTATTATACCGCTTTGCAGGCAGAGAGCGTAGAAAAGGCAAGCCGACTGGCGAAGCTGGAACTATGTGCAGCGGAAGATATGGGTGCAGAGAAGCTGCTGCAACAGCATAAACGCTGGTGGCAGCAATACTGGGGCAAAAGCAGTTTGCAGCTGCCGGATGAAACACTCGAACAACTCTGGTACCGCGCCAATTACTTTTTGGCAGCTGGTTCCGAGCCGGGCAATGCCCCGATGCCGCTGCAAGGGGTATGGTGCGCGGATGACGATCAGCTCCCACCGTGGAAAGGTGATTACCACAACGACCTCAACACTCAATTCACCTACTGTCACTATCTGACTGCCAACCACCCGGAGCAGGGAAAGGTTTTTCTCGACTATCTCTGGTCACTGCGTCCGCAGGCAGCAAAATTTGCCCGTGCATTTTACGGTACGGCAGGAGTGTGCCTGCCCAGTGTCATGGACATTGACGGCGGAGCGCTCGGCGGCTGGCCGATGTATTCCCTGTCACCGACCAATCAAATCTGGCTCTGCCAGATGTTTTATGAATACTACCGCCTGACGGGGGATAAAGAGTTTCTGCGTACCCGCGTGGAGCCTTACTTTACCGCCACGGCAGCCTGCCTGGAAGAACTCCTGCAAGAGGGCCCGGACGGAAAGCTGGTTTTACCGGTCTCGTCCTCACCGGAAATTCACGATGATGAGGCAGCCTCATGGCTGACTCCTAACAGCAACTATGATTTGGCGCTGTTGCACTATCTGTTCCAAACTCTGGTACAGATCGAGTACCAGCTTGGCAACCCCCGCGGCTATTGGCATGCAATGGAGGCCAAACTTGCTCCGTTGAGCGTAGATACAGAAACCGGGCTGATGCTTTCACCTGATGAAACCTTGCAGGAAACGCACCGCCATTTTTCTCACGCTATGGCAATCGAACCGCTGTGTATGCTGCGCTATGAAAATCCGCAGGACCGCAGCGTAATAGATGCAACAGTAGATCACCTTGTACACCTCGGCAGCGGGCAGTGGGTAGGGTTTTCCTTCGGTTGGATGGCACTTTTGCAGATTGCCCGCAGCAATGGAAATGGTGCTTTGTATGAGCTGCACCGCTTCGCAGAGCATTTCCTGAGCCGGAACGGATTCCATTTGAACGGCGACTACAAAAACAGCGGTGTCTGTGATTTCCACTATCGCCCCTTTACGCTGGAAGCGGATTTTCTGGCGGCACACGCAGTACAGAAAATGCTGTTGCGTTCCGAAAAGAATCATATCGAGGTTTTACCGGCCTGCCCGCAGGGCTGGAAAAATGAACCTGTTGCATTTCAGAATTTGCGGGCAGAAAATGGTCTGCTGATTTCTTATCAGCGGACAGCAGACGGCAAGCACAGCCTTACCGTAAAAGCAACACAGGACGGAAGCTGGTATCTTTGCAACACGCATTGCTGGGTCACCTTGCAGGCCGGACAAACTCAATCTTACCAATGGACGGAGGAAAACAAGAAATGAATACCAAAGGTCGTGTAACGATTCCCACCGATATGGACGCAGTACCCGAAACCCTTGACCTGCTCAAGCGCTGGGGCGCGGATGCCATCCGCGACTGCGACGGCACCGAGTTCCCGCAGGAGCTGAAGGACACCGGCGCCAAGATCTACGCCACCTACTACACCACCCGCAAGGACAACGCTTGGGCTAAGGCAAACCCCGATGAAACGCAGCAGTGCTACATTATGACCCCGTTCTATACCGCTGCGGACGGTGCGCTGACCATCCCCCTGATGACGGGCATCAGCCGTGAGCTGATGAAGGTCAACGACCACGACGA
>ENA-OPSQ01000427-OPSQ01000427.1-human-gut-metagenome-genome-assembly--contig:-NODE-427-length-38053-cov-2.977762_pt1 | contig 38053 bp, 28 predicted proteins | sample MGYA00241456_ERZ501904 | MGnify/ENA primary metagenome ERZ501904 (study PRJEB25962, sample SAMEA2042452) | human gut metagenome | biome: human gut; feature: human-associated habitat; material: faeces...
CTGTTATTTTTAAGGTTTTGCAAATATTCCAAGAGCAGGCGCACCATATGAGCAGGAAACAAATGCTGCTGCCATAACGAAATCAATAACAGCCATTATCCATGTTCCAAGCACGAAGCTCTCATTTCCTGACTTCTTTAACACATGATACTCTAAAGCAAATCCGATAAGCACAGCCACAAAAAAGCAGGCAATATCAAGCCACATTTTAGAAAAGCCCAGTACGCCCATATATGTGTAGTACAGAAACGGAATTGCCCATGTTGCCACATTTGCACCAAGAAGAATTGCAAAGCCGCTTGCTGCAAATCTGTCTTTTAATGCATACCATGTGTATATTCCATACAGGTTCATCGGCAGAAATGCCAGCTTCATATGTTCCCATGTTGATTCATTGGTTGGAAAGAACAGCCCGACAAATGTATTCTTTCCCGTCCAGTCATACACAAAATGAAACAGGGATCCTGACACCCATACTGCCAGAATCCCTATTATTATGGTTATATTAAGTTTTTTCATTGTCTTATTCATTGTGCGTACCTCCATTATTATCAAATAATAGAAGTATATGCGGCGGAAGAGGATATATACTAAAAATCATTTTCCTGTTCTTCCATCAACTGAATAAACCTGTCATTAAATTGTTTCTTAGTAAATGTATGTGTTTCTTTAAAAAGATAACCTTCTAATTTACCAATATCAAGAATTTTTTCTTCCTGCTTAGCCCTTTCCATAATATTGCGGTAAATTAAATCACGACTTTCGGATTTTTGTATTTTCTTGTTCTTTTCATCATTATAGACTAATATATAATTAAAATTATCCCGAATATACTGAAAATCCTTTACAATCCCTATATCAATCAACATAATTAAGCTGTCATATATCTTCCGATATATATCTGCAGTTTTTAATGTTCCATTCTTAAATTCGATAAAAGTCCATTTGCCTTCTATATCTCTGTACAGAGCATCATTAGATGTTGGAACTGACGACCAGCCCTTTCCTCTTGAATATTCATTGGGAATTTTATCAAAGTCAATAACCTTAATCATGCATTCCGTCATATTTTCATTCTTTGCAGAATCCGTAGAAGCTTTCTTCATTGTACATGTATGTTCTTTTAAAATATCTGGAAGTTCTGCTAACACTTCATCTTTCATATATCATTACCCTTCATCATTATTAAGTTCATACCTTAATGTATCCAATGCCTCTATTGGCGATGCCATCTTCTTATATATCTCCTCTATATTTCCTGTAACATTCCGCATCTCTACTTTGTTATCATTAACAGATGATATATAATAATTAACATTATTATCTGTATTATATTTGCATGAAAACAGATTAATAGCATCAACAAAATAAGGACTATGCGTCGTAACAACAACAGATAGGTCAAATTTTTTCTGAAGCAGCACGAGTAACTCAGCATATGCTATCTGCCATTGTGGGTGAAGATGGATTTCTGGTTCATCTAATACAATAACATCTTTATCATTAATACTTCCTTTTTCAAGCAACATTTTTAATACAACAAATGATTTCATGCCGGTCGATAAATTGGATACTGCAATAGGTTTATCAAAAGCTTTACTTTTTAGATATAACTCTCCTGTCATCTTATTACTGCTTATATCACCTTCAACAATATCTCCCAAAAGTGCAAATATATCATTCAATTTCTCTTTTGCAATTACTGCTTCAATCACGCCATCCATAGGATCACTATTCTGACTCAACAAAAGTTTTCTCAATGTATCAGTTATAATATCAACATTCTCTCTACTTGATAATTCATCAATAACAAACGGATTATCTATATACACAGCTTTATGCTGTATATTAATTTCTCCTAAAAATTCCTGACATGAATTGTTTCTAAATAATAATCTGTTACACTTATCCTTTATCTGTAAAATAACTTCTGCATCTTCATTGTCCTTTACCGATAATGAATTCACTTGTCCATTAAATACACTGTTAAAATAACGTGTTATGATTTCTTTTGTTAGAATGTCATTTGATAATTTATTACCTTTATTTATATTATCTGCAAGTTCATATATCATTAAATTATAATCTTTGAACAAATTTTCTGTATCTAATTTATCCTTTTCCATTTGTTCATTCAACTGAGTTATAATTTCATTATTTGAGTTATTCACTTGTTTGTCAGAAATTTTCTTTATATTTTCTCCCAAATACGAAGCATATGCTTTTATAACTCTATAAGCTGTTTCTTTATCTCTTAAATGATCCTTTACTATATCAATATTTAATACCATTGCATTTTGAAGTCTTTGCTTATAAAGCTTCTCATTAATATTTTGCAAAGAATTAAATACTGAAAAAAGTATCTTCCCAATTGTACTTTTACCAGTATTATTCTCACCTGCAATAACTGTTATACCGTCTATCGTGATATCCGCTTTATCAATTTTTGCAAAATTACTTATGCTTAATTTCATTAATAATTCCTCTCACCAATATAATATATTGTTAATTATATCATAGTTTTTATACTTTTAAAACATTTATTTTAGAAATATATTATTACTTATATTTCCACTCCAACAAAAACGACACCATCCTGTACCGCTCCATAAGTTACACTTTATGGAGATGATACATGAACAGTGTCGTTCTGCTTTATATATTCTATTATACTTTATCTATATCCCTGCAATGTAGGTGTCATGCTGATGCCTGGAACAGTCGTAACTCCTTCTGCTGTTGTAACCTTGTATGTTATAACCATTGACTTCTGTGGATATATCATAACGTTAAGATTATAAGCAACTTCGAGATTTTCATACTTGGACTTTCTGAATCCGCCATTGCTGTCTGCCTTTACATCAGTTATAGTTCCTCCTGCTGGAGCAAAAAGATGTATATAGCCTCTCCATGCACCTTCATAACTGCCAATAATATACCCACCCGCTGTTTTGATTGTATTACTATCAATAGTATTTCTTACTGTTACAGTTACATCATAAGTTCTTGTTCCATCATCATTAACCTGTGCATCTCCGATTTCAGTATCAACATCAACATACCAGCCCAGCTTACATGGATCAGAACCACTTATATATACACCAATCTCCGGATTTTCAGGATCATCATTAAGTCCTCCTGAACAGCCAACATCTTTGACATATCCCTGTTCTGTCTCATCAGCCATCCACATCATAACTGTTCTGTCTTCAACACCGGCATTAAATACTGATAAATATCCAGCTAACTTATTTAAATCAAAGTCTCCAACAAGACGGCTCATAGTAGCCTTGGCTGTCTCTGCAAACAATGCATCAACAACATCATCAGTCTCACTATTAACTGATGCATTATTATAGTACTTATAGTAAAGGTCATGCTGTAACATCTGTGTAGCATTCTCGCCATTAAGTACTGTTCCATCAGACAATTCCACATCACCCATATAGCCAAGAAGTCTCTGGATTATGGTAGGTGTCAGAGATATTACACCATCAACAGTTGTATTACTCTTATTACCGTATGCTTTAGCCCAAATCTGTGCAACTCTCTCAAAATCAGGATTAAAACTTGCATCTCTTGGATAATGCATCCAGTTTCCAAATAATGTATCCTCCAACTCACTTGGTCCAACCGATGCCGGAGTACCATAAGGAAGTACATCATATACGCTGTTAAAATCTCCTATTGTAAGAACACCATCAACAATAGTTATTGTGCCTATTGAACCAGGGAAACCACCGCCAGCACGAATCTCTGTTGAGTTCTGTGCTGCAAGAAGGTATGTCCTGTCACTTCCTCCACCAAGGAATGCCTTTAACAATGGCAGATAATCCTCAGCCACAGCATATGCATCTGTAATCAATGTCATCTTATCTGTATACTCAGTAACCTTGCCACCAAGGCTTTCCGGAATATTAATTTCATCAAGATAACCTATTATATCATTAATTGCTGGATTCAGTTCCTCAAGAAGACCTATGTACGCATCCATAGTATATGTATTGAATCCTTCATCCCCCACCTTTATAGAATCAAGCGGGTAATCCTGTATTACAGCCAGAGCCGGTTTAATCATTCTTCCTGTAGCAATCTTCACAATATCAACCAGACTGTCTGCTGCACCAACATATTCACCCACAACCGGCATCTTTGCTGCCGTTCTCCATGTCTTTCCAGCCAGCAGTTCATCTATATCATCAACGGTACTGTCAAGCTTATCAGTCGCCACATCAGCTCTCTCAAAGTCTTTCTCATTTATACTTGCTGTCAGTTCTCCCAAATCAGCCTTCAGACTCTTGGCTTTTCCCGCCATCTGCATCGTATCCAGCCCCATGCTTACAATCGTAATAAATGCTATTGCAATCAGTATGGACACTGCATAACATAACACAGTTCTGATAATATATGTAATTCCACTTTCTTTTCTTGAATTCATGTGTGTACCTTCTTAAATTACTATTCATTCGCTTTAACCAAAATAAACGGTCTACGTATTTATTAATACTACAATGCTATGCTTTTTTTTTCAAGTATTGATTATATGGTTTTATATTTTGAATAACAGCATCAATCTTATATCCAATAGAAAAACTTAGTTCTATCTATACATCCAATAATGCGTATCATATGATTATTGTCAAATACTCAAAAACAAGGAGATTAAACACATGAATAATATTGAACTCACCATAGATAATTATCTCTGGTATTGTAAAACCCAAAAAAGATTAGATGAAAAAACGATAAAAGCATATCGTATAGATTTATTACAATTTTCCAAATTGATAAATGAAATGCCGCTTATTGATATCGACGTCAGCACATTAGAAAATTACATTTCTTTTCTTAATAGTACTTACAAGCCCAAATCAGTCAGACGTAAAATTGCCTCAATCAAGGCTTTTTTTCACTATCTTGAATATAAAGACATAATTGTTTTTAACCCATTTAACAAAATAGTTACACAATTTCGAGAACCTGTTATTCTGCCAAAGGTAATTCCCCTTAACATAACAGAAAAATTTCTTTCAACAATTTATTTCCAGTTAACCCATGCAGACACAGCCTATAAGAGAAAAAATGCATTACGTGATGCAGCAGCAATAGAAATTCTCTTTTTTACAGGTATAAGAATATCTGAATTATGTTCACTAAAGCCCGAGGATATTAATCTTTCTACCGGAACAATTCTAATATATGGCAAAGGCTCCAAAGAAAGACGATTAACCATTGGAAACCCTCAAATACTACATATCTTAAGCCAATACCAAAGCATTTATTATCATGAAATTAATATGTGTAAACATTTTTTTGTAAATCAATCTGGTAAACCTCTCAATGACCAGGCGGTACGCCGTATGATAAACAAATATTGCGATTTAGCTTCTATCGATATGCATATAACTCCACATATGTTTCGTCATACATTTGCTACAAGTCTGTTGGAAGCCGATGTAGACATTCGATATATTCAAGAAATGCTAGGACACAGCTCTATTAATGTCACCCAAATCTACACACATGTAGCCACCGCCAAACAACGGGAAATTCTTATAAGCAAGCATCCTAGAAAGGATTTTTATTTTTAATATTTTTTCTGGGCTAATTATTCTTTCTGTGAATTATAATCACCTTTAAGTAAGATTCCCATATAGTTTATTGAATATCTAACTAATAACCAAATGTTATTTATATATTTAAAGCGTAGTTTGCATCCTTTTAATTTAATATGTTAGATAATTTTTAGTTATCTATCAGAAATAAATTATAAAAAAAGGAAAGTTAAATGAAATTTTTAGTAGTATGTGATTTTCGTGAAAATTTTAAAAATCATACACCAAATCATAAAACAAAAATATATAATGATCACCCAACTCAAAATAATATTTATGAAATAATAAATTCGATAAAATCACTTGGATATGAATGTGAATATTTTGGAGGAATACCAGAGTTAATTCATGCAATTGATTGTAATCTAAAATTTGATGACTGTATATTTTTAAATTTCACTGATGGAATGGATGAAAATTATAGCCGTGTTCAAGCGCCAGCACTATTGGATATTCTTGAGGTACCTTACAGTGGCTCAGGAGTATTTGCATCTGTTTTGATGAACAATAAACACTTTTGTAAACAAGCATTAATTAATGCATCCATAAACATGCCTAAATCGTGTATCGTTAATTCAATTCTACCATTAAATGAAGAATATATTAAAGGTTGGAATTTTCCACTTTTTATAAAACCTAATTGTGAAGGTTCATCTTTAGGAATTGCTCATCGTAATGTTTGCCATACAATGAATGATATAAAAAACATTTGTGATGAATTAATATCCCAGTTTGGAGAAGTAATTATAGAAGAATATGTTTACGGATTAGATGTGACTAATTATTTGATAGGCAATAAAGATTGCTATCTAGTAAATGAAGTTATATCTGCTGAATTGTTCGATACTTCACCATATGCTATTTATGGAATTGAGGAAAAACAAAATAAAATGAGAAAGCTCTATTTTAACGAAGAGTATTTATCTAATAACATGGTGGATTCTATAAAAAAAGAATCCGCTAAAATTGCCAATATAATTGGAGCATTAGATATTTGCAGAATTGATTACAGAGTTAATTTAAAAACAAACGAAATAAACTTTATCGAAATCAATTCTGCACCTCGCTTTAGTAGTACAAGTGAAATTGGGTTTATAGCAAATAAATATGGAATTACATTTTCTGAGATGATGGCTTACTATATTAACACTGTACTTAGACGTATATTTTAATCATGAGCATATATTAAAAACCAAGGTTCAAAATCCATAGTACATTGATATTTTAAATGGGGTATAGCTTTATGAAACTTTTGCTGTGCCCCTATTAAATTATAATATCTCCATTCACTAGAACTATTTTCAACATAATTTTTAGCTTTTTCCAAAAATGAATCAGCCATAATTTTATAATCCATTTTTTTACTAGCAATAGCTAGGTTTAAATATATTTTTCTATTTACAATAGGGTCATTAATTATATTATTAGTCATATACAAATCTAAATAATCATAGTAATCCTTTGATTCATCTATTCGTTTAAGATTAGTAGTACATGACAACAATTGGCAATATATTGCTAATTTACCATATTGGGTTCTATTCCATAGCAACGCTTCTAACAATATATCTTTCGCTTTTTGATAGTCTTCCTTAAGCATATAGCAAATTGCAAAATTGTTCATAGCATATGAATATTCATGTATCTTCAATCTTTTAATAACTTCACACGCTGACTCAAATTGTTTTTCAGCTTCTTCTAATTTATCCATACGGATATATACAAATCCAATAGTTGTTTTTATAAATGCTTTTTCTAATTCATCTACTAATATTGCCTCTGCTTCAAATAAATATTTTAGTGAATCCTCATTATTCATAAAGTTGTGACATCCTCTTATTGTATTGGCCCATATTTGAGGATATTTTTCTTTATAATTATCAGTGATTTCTTTAAAAAGTGCATAAGCTTTATCCTTTTTTCGAGGAACTTCATAATAATACATATGTAAAATATTTAATGTATTAACATATTCTTTACTACCAATATCTATTTGAGTTAAAGCCTCCTCCAAATATTCAATAGCCTTATTTACATTTCCAATATTATTGTAACTTTTTCCTAAATAAAAATAATAGTAAAACTTTGGCTTGCTAAATCGTAACATTTTAGGTTCAAATAAATTTAATTGTTTAATAGTTAGCTGATAATTTCCTGTTACATATGAATTTATCGCAATAAACAATATCTGCATAAAATGAAGCTTAGCTATATAATTATTCAAATACATGAATGTTTTTTGCGCATCATAAAACTGCTTGTTTTTTACTAATGATTTTCCATACCTGAAATTCATAATTTCCCATTTGGGCATATTAAATTCACGAGCATTTTTACATAATAATTGTTTTTCCTCAGGGTAGTTATTAAGTAAAAATTGGTAAGTGTATTGATGAAAAATTGATTTCAAAGTCGAGTTATCGAAAATATCCAACATTTCCCGATAACCCCTATCATGGTAAGGTATAATAAAATTATCATTTTTTAAATTTAAAATTCGTTTGGATAATAAATTCATCAATTCCACATCAAATTTTTTCGAATTGTAAGAGTTAAACAAAAAAAATCCTTTTGATATATATAATGCACATTCTTTAACCTTTTTTATTTCGACCTCCTCTGAAAGACAGAGATAAGAAAAAATTATCCACATTTGAATTGGTGTAAAATCTTGATCAGTAAAATAAATATGGTCTTCTTGTAAAATCGAATATAAAATATTTTTATTAATAATTGCTTTTTGCGAATTTCTTATTTCAATTCCACTTTTGTCCAATAATTTAGAAATGATAGTTGAAAGTTTTTGTGGACTACCATTACATTTTTGATATATAAATAGCAAATCTTCTTTTTCAATATTACTTTGGTCGAAAATTGAATTTAGAATTTGACCAAAATAAGCAAAGTCTTTGAATTCAGTAATATTAATTTCAAAATAAGGCAAACTATGGTATATTTCTTCTTTTAATTTGTCAGAAAGTTCTTCGGTTGTTGTAATAATACATGATCGGAAATTATCATAATTTAAAAAAGTTTTAAAAATTTTAATAAAAATTGATGCCGTTGCTAAATCACATCTAGAAAAATTATCTATACAAATACATAATTTTTTATTATTTAAAATTTCTTTAATATAACTTGTTATTATATCTATGTTATTTTCATTTTTTTCGTTACTTTTTATTACTACATTTCCAGCATCAAGTAAAAGAGAAACAATATTACTAATTTGGGGGAATACTTGTTCTGTTATTTTTTTTAGGTCATCGGACATAGTATTATAAATTTTTTTGTATTGTTTTTTAAATTGAGAAATAAAATCCACATTAGAATATTTTTGTAATTGTAATATAAAATTTGTGATAACCTCTTTTGAGGTATCATCAGTTTTAATATTTATATAACACAATGAATATTGATTCCAGTTCTCATACATATAATTAAAAAATGTTGTTTTCCCAAAGCCGCTTGATCCTTTAATCCATAAAGTCGTTTCCTTTTTTATGTTAAAAAAATTATTAATAGCATCTCGTTCATATATTCTATCAACAAATGGGAAATTAAATAATTCAGTAGTTTTCATGGTATATACAGACTCTTTCTAACTATAAAATATAATATTAATGTTTTATAGATTTATAATATTTCTGATAGATAACTAAAAATTATCTAACATATTTATTGTTACATTCATTGGTTATTTTGAAGATCTGATATTATTGCTTAAACTGTTCAAACTATTATAGTTCTTACAAAATACTTCAAACTTTTCAAATTCTTTTCTCCTACATCTTAAGTATATCATAATAACTTTTTCCATCAACGTAAATTCTCTTTGGGGATATAACATTAATATTTAATCCCATCTTTCTTTTTTTCTTAATTGCACCATATGCAATAACCATTACCTGCTCAGGATTATCAGTAACCATACGATTGACTTTTTTTATAAAAGTCTTAAACTCTTCAACACTTCCAACATCCTCATTCTGATAAAATGCCTCTGGAAAATAAACATTTATAGTTTTATTTTTTGTTTTCAAATTAAAATACCCATATATTGATTGTGATTTATCTTCTACTAATTGAACATTATCAATATATCCCCAGATTGCTTCTATGCATTCAATATCATCATCCGACACAAATTGAGCATTTTTATATTTTAGATTAGGTATTCTTCCCTGTTCGCTACCATTTTCATCAGCAAATGTCATATCATTTGCTTCCTTATCTTCTGAAATTGTTTTAGTATTATATTTATCTGATTTTTCAACATATCCATCATTTTGCTTAGCATGAAATTTACTCATCCAGTCTTTTAATCTACGAGCAATAATTTCATCATCAATTTTAATTCCTTGATAGTATTCCTTTAACTTTGATCTACCATTTTTCCCTTTATACGCTACATGATATGGACAATCCAAGTCATGTAATTCGCCTTCGTTATTCCATGTGCTGAAGAATTTTGTCCCGTTCGTTTTCTGCGTAAATCTAATTCGTGCTTTACAATTATTTATACATGTTAAATGTCCCTTGTACTTCTCATCATATTCTTCCTTATTTATTTCATTGATTTCTATAGGCTTTTTATTTCCAGCATTATCATGATAATATGCAGCCTCTATTTTAACCTTCATATCTTACCTCTTAACTTTCATCAAATTAATATGTCACACCAATATAACACTCTAAGAGAGGCTATAAAAAAATAACCTCTCTCACATCTTATAATTAATCATATAACTTTCCATACATAATGACTTTAAATACATCGAATCAATCACCTTACTTTCTCTAATAAGCCACTGCTCATTGACTTATTATATAAACAATCATCAATCCGACCATTAACTTCAATTCCAACTAGTTATATAGTATCATGTCACTTCTTTTTTTACAATATGTTTTATAAGTTTTCCCAAATTTATTACCAGTTTCCTTCCCAAATGAATAATCAACATCACAAGTATTGATGCTGATCATGACAAGTCCATGCGAGAGGTATATGGTCTAGATAAAACATTATGAGAGTAACACTCTCATTAAATTGGCTCATTCCGTCTGGACAGGTAGCTCTGCCGCACAAGAATATTCAGCAGGAAACATGTATGCCTTAATAAGCATTAAGAAATCTGATTTCTATATAAAATGAGACTGTATGAATCATACGGGTTATTATGTAGCGCTTACAAATTGGGGAATCTATTGGTAGGTACAGATACAAATCTTCCACTCATTTCATCCCAAAAAATAATTTTAAAATTACCAGCCAGATTTCCTCCTATCTGACTGGTAATTTTTATATGCATATATTATTTTAAGCCGTTCTTCCTTCATTCTTTCCATAAAACATATAATGCGTATAATACTGTCTTATATTATCTCCATATGCTGCTCTTAAATCCGCATATTTTGCTTTATATATATACACATTAAACCCTTCGTTTCCTTGTCGGCCTTCATCTCTTCCGTAATTTGCAAAATGCCACAATGCTTTTTCTTCATCATTTCCATATGCGGCTTTTAAATCTGCATATGTATTAAGATAATAACTTGCATTGAATACTGATGTATAATCTGCCCCATCGTATATATACTTATATTCTGCATTCACTTCAAGATTTTTTGTTATACAGCTATAATCTTTATCCCATCCTGTAAAATATCGTTTGCTTCCTATATTTGATGGTGCTGTCGCACTATGTCCATATTCTACCGTCTCCGTCTTTACTGTTTGTCCATTCACCTTAAATGTTACAGTATAAGCTGTACTTATCTTCTCTGCCGTTCTTCCTTCGTTCTTTCCATAAAACATATAATGCGTATAATACTGTCTTATATTATTTCCATATGCAGCCTGCAAATCTGCATATTTTCCCTTATATGTATATACATTAAATGCTTTATTTCCCTGACGGCCTTCATCTATTCCATAATTTGCAAAGTGCCATAATGCTTTTTCTTCATCTTCTCCATATGCAGCTTTTAAATCTGCATATGTATCAAGATAATACTCGGCATCAAATACATCTGAATAATCAACACCATTATATTCTGTGACCTTATACTCTGCGTTCACTACCAGATCCGATGTTATATTAGAAAAATCCTTGTCCCATCTTCTAAAATTTTTCTCGTTTTCAATGGTAACTGGAGCAACCGCGGCATCTCCTTCATTTACCTTTTGGGTACTTACTACTGTACTACCCTTCATAAATTTAACAGTATATGATTTAACAACTGGCGCAGTAATTTGCACTGACTTTACCGCAGATGCTTCTGATAATACATTATTGACATTATATGCAACAACCTTATAGTAATATATTTTACCACTTGAAACTGTTTGATCCGAATATGAATTAGCGTTACCTTTATATACAAGTGAATATCCTGAATCTGATTTTTCACTCCTATACAGCTCATATCCTATCGCACCATCTACTGTTGACCATGTAATATCAGCTTTATTAGTCCCAGTCTGCTCTACTTTCTGTAAAACAGGGGTTTCAACATCCTCTATTTCTATATCATTAGTAAATGCTTTAATACAATAATTAACATTTATCCCCTTATAGCCTGGTATATTAGTATCATAAAATGTCTTAGATTCAGAACTCATTCCCTGTTTTGAAAAGAAACTCTGGTCATCATCTGTTACATTAACTGAATCAGCACCTACACCTACATACTGTTCACTAATTGAATTTTCCATTATTGTATTTGTATCAAAACTAACAACAATTGATATAACATCTCCCGCAGAAAGCATTATGTCATCTGATATGCCTACTGTGTAATAACCAGCATATGACGTTGTTCCTTTAATCGTAGTCAGCAGTTGTCCACTATCTGGATTATACCTTGGAGTTGTATCACTTGTATTAGGCTGTTTTGTTTTAGTAGGATTCTTATAAATATTTATTTCATAATTTCTCTGTACATCTCTTGTTGCAAAAGAAACAGCACTAAGCTGCTGTCTTTCATTTCCACTTACCTTAAATATATTAGCATATGACTGACCTACCATATATGGACTATATGACCCACCAAATGTAGTACTTCCATCATATTGATAATTGTTATCATATGTATTTTTAGGTGCTATCTCATATACAGTTGCATTTTTGGCATTTATAGATAAATCACAATATGAAATCCAAGTATATCCATCAAACATCATATTAGTACCCCAGCTATTTTTAACAAGCCATGCACCATTGGTATCTGGGGTATGAGCAACGCCATTGGTATCTGTCACAGTAAAATAATTTTTATCAAAGTTATCATCCCATCCTATAAGCGCAACATTGTGGTTTATAATTTTATTTTCATAATCATATGAATACTTACCATATCTATCTTTATCTGAATAATACTTTGTTTCAGCATTATATGATACTGTAACTGCACCATTATCAATAACAGCCTGCTTCACTGAGTTCGTATCGGTCATTTTAATATATTTCTGTCCAACTAATATATATTCAACATCATCTAATCTGAATGTGTAATCTGCTGGTAAATATATTCCCTCATGTCCTGACTGCTGGTTCACCATAGATGCCCACTTACTTAAAGTTTTAAAAGCATAATTATCATTACCACCACCATTAAGACAAACTTCCATTGATGATGATGAATTAATAGTTGTAACATCTCCTGTTGAATTCCCAAGTTTATCTGAATATTGTGTATCATCAAATGTCATATAGGCCAATGCATACTCATCCAAATCAATATCTGATGGTGACGATACAATACCATGTGATAAAGCATAAGATTCCATGGCTGCAGTTGCTGCATATGCCCAACATGTTCCAAAACCTCCCTGATACCTCACACTTGTAACATATCCTTTTGTCCTAGAATCATACTGTGTCGGGAGTTGTGATGCCTTAACCAAATAATTGTCCGACTCATTATATTCCTCTATACTTGGTGCAACATATCCATCTTCTGTATTGTTCATAAGTGGATGTTCAATTTTGATATCATCTATGCCATTATCTGCACTATGTGCATAAACAGGCATTTTGCTAGTACTTAATAATGATATTGTCATCGCAAATGTCAACGCAATTGACGCAATTATTTTATTTTTTTTCATAAGTATCAAATCCCTTCTGTAAAACAATGATTTCCGCAACTTACTGACTAATAACACCATATAGCTAATGTTATCAACATTCACTCCAAATTTGTGCAAGCGTTTCAAAATCAGGATTGAAACTTGCATCTAATGTATAATAGTGCATCCTGTCTACCAACAATATATCCTCTAATTCACTCGGTTTAATCGATATTAGAGTGCCACAAGGAAACATATTATTATAAATTGTTGACATTGAATTTATATGTGTATCATCTTAAAACACAATACTTCTAAAACTCACTTTTATTACTCAACATATTTCAATTTTTTTCTTCCCTTAATTCCTTGAATCTATCTAATTTCATCTCTTCTTTATAGTCTTCAAATAATGCTCTAACATCATATTTAGGTTCATAACCTAATTCTTCTTTTGCGTTTGAAATATCCATTAAAAATCCGCCTCCAGCTTTCTTTTCTGGTCTATATACAATAGTTGAAGGATTATCTTTTGGTGAAAACACATCTATTATTGTTCTTATTTGTTCTTCAAGAGTAACTGTAATTCCTGTACCAACATTATACCAACTATGTTCTATATTTTTGACTTCAACCGCTTTACATATCATTTGTGCACAATCATATACATGAACCATATCCTTAGCATAATTAGGATCTCCCCATAATTCTATAGGTTCTGATTTCATAGCCTGATCTATCATACGGTAAACTGGTCTAAGTGTTTTTACTCCATTAGGATGATAATAATGGTATGGGCTATAATTATATATTGTAGGGAATCTGAATATAAAATACTTCAATCCATATTCTTCATAATAATGTTTTATAAACTCTATTGCAGTATTTTTGGTAATAACATAAACTGCATGATCACCCTTATAACTGAAATTATATGGCATATCTGGTTTCAGTACAGCCCCATCGACTGCGGACAATGAAATATCAAACACTGTTGTTGAAAATAAAATTCTATCCGCTTTTACTTTTCTACAATATTCGAGTACATTATACGCCCCCATAATATTCGACTCTACATATTTTTCTGGATGATATCCTTTCATATACGAAGGAATCTGAGCAGCTAAATAAATTACTGCAAAAACATCTTCCTGCGGTAACTTCTCAAAATCAAGAACATTTGATACATCTACAGAAAAATATGGAACACCTCTTTTACTAAAAAAGTCTGTTTCTCTTCTTCCAGTTGCTATCACCTCATATTTACCCGCAAAATATTCTCTCGCATACTTAAGTACATATGATCCTACATTGCCTGTAGCTCCAAAAATAATAACTTTTTTCATACTAATCTCCTAATTCAATTTCTCTTATCTTATATGTTGTGTACAATAATTATAACTTTGAACAATATCAATAATACTATCAGCCATATATTTCATTTCATCAACAGAATATCTCTGATCTATTGGTAATGGTAAAATATTCTGTGCCATGTCATATTCGAGTTCTTGCTTTGAACATATTTCAAATACATCTGGCCACAATGTTGAAATATATATCTTTCTTTCTTGCAGCTTTTTTCTAACTAAAGATCCATTTTCCAAGTACAATGGATACATAAAAGCTCCATCTACATTTTTTAAATTAATTTTGTTAATTTCTTTAAAGTAATTAGATAAATAATTATAATTATTATTTCGTACATTCTTAACAAAATTATAATCTATTCCATGCAACAAATTATAGGTCAAATCCGACATATGTTTAATATCCTCTAGTCCTAATTCATTTTCCCATTTTGCATAATCACCATAAAAATCAGATGCCGGTCTCTCATATCTTCCTAATACAAACGACATTCTATCATATGACTGATCTTTTGGTATGTTTGTATCATCTTCTATATCTGTATATAAAAATGCACCATCTGTTACTCCAAAGAATTTCCTACACGTATATATAGTATCTATGCCTTCAATATTTTTTTGAAAATAAGCCTGTACATTATCTACAATAATATTATTATAGAATTTTTTTAATTTAAATATATCATCATTATTTAACTGTCCATAATAATTAACAATGTATATCCAATCTTGATTTTCAATCGCTATATTTTTAGGCAAAAAGTCCATACCAATTGTATAATATATAATTTCTACCCCTTCTCTGTTACAAATTTGTGATATACATGAACACAGAAATTTAGGTATATATAGTTTTTTGATATTCCTTTTTCTTATGATATAAGCAAGACAATTTCTAGCACTATTAAAAGCAATTGCATTTTCATGCAACATATTCAGTCTATATTTATCAAGTTGAAAATATCCCCCAATTTCTTTTATCATCTTACAATCACCTTTATATATTTACTTTGATTTTCAAGAACTCTATTAAGCATTTCCTGACTTTCGAATCTCATAATCAATGTACCTATAGCCTCATTTGCTGCTGAAAAACCACCCACCTTCTGATTTTTCTCAATCCATAAATCAGTTTCTACTATATTCTCTTGCAACTCATCTGAAATCCATAAACTTTCAAAAATTCCAGCTTTATCACTATGTAATATAACTTCTGCCCAATATCCACTATAATCTTTCTGTTCAATTTCATCTATTGGAAGCCCCACAGAATATTTGACCATATTTGTAATCATGTCAACTCCTGTTGCATAACGTAAACATTCTGATAAACGATTTCCACCACCTCTTGGTGACATTTCCATTATATATGCCTTACCATCAGTACTTTCCCTTGTTTCAATATTATATACTGCAGTTTTCATTCCCAATAATTTTATAAGTCGCTGAATTTCACTTTTTAATTCATCTTGATGTTTATTTGAAATGGATGACGGCCAACTGTATGCAGCTGGAGTATACGGATTTTCAGCATCTTTATCAAATCTTTGACAATCAAAGGATACAAATTTTAATTCTCCATTTATAGAAAAACTGTCTGAATCAGATGAATAACCCTTTTGTGTAATAAAATCTTCTATTATAAATTCATCTGAATGAGAGAATGATAATGCATATTCTATGCTTGTCTTCAAATCATCAATACTATCAACACGTGTAACGCCTTTACTGCCAGCAGAATCTGTTGGTTTTACAATCACCGGCCAGTTAAATATACCTGCATCTTTTAATGCTTCATCAATATTTTTATAACTTTTAGCCATTGGCACTGTAAAATTATTATCTGTTAAAAATTTTCTAAATTTGCCTTTATTCTGTAATATACATACAGACTCATATGGACCAACATTAGGAAGTCCCATCTTATCCGCTACATACGCAGCTGTTACAACGCCAGGATCACACGCAAATGACATTATTCCGTCTATTTGCAATTTTTGTGCAGCATCCAATGTAGCTTCTTTATCAATAATGCTAATATTACAATATTCATCCGAATATTTATGTGCAATATTATCCGGAAGATAATCACAAGTAATAACATATATACCTAATTTATGTGCAGCCTCAATTACTGGCAAAGCATATCTTGCACCACCAAGTATCATTAATTTTTTCATATTTATTTAATCTCCTGTATCATTTATATTTCAATCTTTTGAAATGTCACATCTTTCTACTGCTTACATGATAATATAATATTACAAATTCTATCAACTTCTTCCAATGCTAAATCTGCATACATTGGTAAAGTAAGAACCCTTTTACTAATATGCAATGCAACAGGTGTCTGCGAAACATCATATTGTCCATGAAATGCTGCAAATGTATTAGTCAAAGGATAAAAATATTTTCTAGCTCCAATACCATTATCAGCAAGTTTGTCAAATACCTCGGCTCTGCTTGCACCAAATGCTTTCTCCTCAAATATTACTGGAAAATATGCATAATTACTCTTAACATCTTTTTGTATAGTATTTAACTGAATTCCTTCAACATTTTCTAAATGCATCCGATATCTTTCCGCAACTTTTTTTCTTTTTTCTATCTCATCATCTACATGTCGAAGATTACATATTCCCATAGCAGCGCAAAATTCATTCATCTTGGCATTGGCTCCAACTGCATCTACCTCTTCTGGTCCATGAATACCAAAATTCTTTAAATCATATAATATTTCACCTAAATGCTTATCTTTAAAACACACTGCTCCGCCCTCTATAGTATTAAATACTTTAGTTGCATGAAATGAAAAACATGAAGCATCACCATATGATCCTATTCCTTTTCCCTTGTATGTTTCTCCAAATGTATGAGCAGCATCATATACAACCTTAAGTTCATACTTATGTGCTATTCTTTCTATCTCTTCAACATTACAAACATTTCCATATACATGAACCGGCATAATTGCACATGTTCTATCCGTTATTAATCTCTCCATTTTATCTGTATCAATAGTCATTGTTATAGGATCTATATCACAAAAAACTGGTTTAAGTCCATTTCTTACTATTGCATGTGTAGTTGAAGCAAATGTGAATGGGGTTGTTATAACTTCTCCCTGCAGATTCATTGCCTGTAATGTAAGTTCTAAAGCCATATGTCCATTAGTAAATAAATCAATATTTTCTACCCCCATATAGTCCATCAACTGTTTTTGCAATGTTTTATGCTTTGGTCCCATATTTGTAAGCCAATGGCTATCCCACATTGATTTAATCTCATCCATATATTCATCAAAAGCTGGCATTGATGATCTTGTCACTAAAATATTACTCATATAAATCACCTTCCTATTTTTTTATAAAGCTTTTTATTATTTCTATTAAATACTCATATGATTCTAATTTCAATAATTTTGAACCAATTAAATATATAACAATCCCTAAAGGAATCTGTATAATAAGTGTTACCGCTGAATTTAACTTTGCAAGTGATACAAGCCAAACCATTGCCCCCATAAATATCGCTAGTAGTATAGATGGCAAAATATCCTTTATCTGTTCTATATATCCATAATTTAAAAGCTTTCTATTAGGCCATGAATTAATAATTTGGCTAAGCAAACCTGAAACAAGTAAGCTATATGCCATTGCCATCACGCTAATTCTCATAGTTATAAACAAAAGTGTTAATCCTATAATTTTCTTTATTATCTCTAATTTTAAAAATAAATCGCTTCTTCCCATTGCATTTATTGCATTTAAATTAGCAGTATGTACTGGCCAAAACATATAAGTTATGCAAAACACCTGTAAAAATGGCACACATGGAAGCCACTTATCAGTTAATACTAATTGTACTATCGGCGTGGCACAAAAAGCCAGTCCCATCATAAGTGGTGCCATTATATAAGTGCTTGTCTTTATAGCTCTTCGCGTCATACTTTTTACTTTTTCATGATCATCTTGTACATTAGACATTGATGGCAATAAAACACTATCTATTGACGCATTAATATTGGTAACTATAACCTTAGGAAATTTATCACCCTGATTATAAAACGCTAAATCTGATGACGAATAAATTTTACCGATAATGAGATTTCTCAAATTACTATATATAGTATCTAATAATGAAGACGCCAACAATTTAGATCCAAATGAAAGTAATTTTGTAAGTCTCTGCCATGAAAATATTAATTGTGGTCTCCATCTTACAGTTATCCACAATATTAATGTATCTATCACTGCATTAGAAAGCTGTTGTGCAACCAGTGCCCATACCCCACAATGCGCATACGCCATTACAATTCCTAATATTGCTGAAAATAATGTTCCACCTATTGTTGAAAAGAAAAACCTCTTAAAAAGCATATTCCTAGATACATATGCCTGTTGTATTCCTTTTACTCCAGACACAACTATCGTTAAACTAATAACTCTTATTATAGGTATTAATGATATGTCATCATAAAACCTTGCTATATATGGCGCTGCTAGAAACATTGCCAAATATAAGACCAAACACATAAATAAATTAAAATAAAATACCGAAGAAAAATCAAGATCATCAGCATTCTTTTTCTGAATCAACGCTGTTCCTAATCCGCTATCTACGAATACCTGTAAAATTGTAGTAAACACTGTAACAAGTGCTATAGTACCATACTCTTCCGGAGCCAATATTCTTGCTAGAACTATTGAAACTATAAATGTTACTATTTGTGCGCCACATCTTTCTGCAAATCTCCAAATAAAATTTGATATAACACTATTTTTTTTCATTTTTTATTATCCCTATAATTGGCTCCTGTGTTTAATAATATATGAAGGGCAAAATTCATACATTTTATACTTAACTATATTTTTAACTTTATCTTTAAAATTTAACGAAGACAAATATTTCTTATACTCTTTTTTCTTTGTTATGCTTTTTGCTGCTTTTCTAATCTTTTTATAATCATCTACATTGTTATTGATTATATCATTTTCTAATATTGTTTCCGCTTCCAAATATGTTAACAATATCCTCTCATTAATTATTTTTTTATATTTTTCCGCTCCATCATACTTTAATAGTTGTTGCAAATATTCTTCTCTTTGCATAATATTATTTTTTCTATTTATCATTTGATCATTATCTGCAGCATAAAGAGCCCCTGTTTTAACACCATAATTATACTGTGACATTATCTGGGGTAAAACTACCACATCCCCCTTTAATGATAATTGTGTTAAACGAACGTAATCTCCAAACCAATATTTTTTTGAATATTCATATCTATATCCATCCTCTTTTCTCATAAAAAAAGACGATGTATGAATATCCCATTACATATAAATCTCTTTAGGATTCATTACATGTATACTATTCCATGTATTAAATCTACTATCTTCTTTTGATTCATTTATACAATGAATTAAAGTATTATGTCCGCACATAGAACACTGTTGATTTGACTCCATATAATCATACTGTCTTTGCAACTTTTCATTATCAAGCCACCAATCATCACACTCACAAAATGCTATGTACTTTCCACTTGCCTTTGGAAGCATATATTTTTCTATTATTGCCTCACCTTTTGAATATTTATTTTCTTTCTGATAAATTGTCTTAAACTTTTTAGGATACCTATCTTCGTATTCCTTAATAATTTCTGCTGTTTTATCACTTGATGCATCATCATTAATAATAATTTCAAAATCAAATTGCGTTTTCTGAGACAATATAGACTCTAAACATCTTCTAATATATTTTTCATGATTATATGCTAAACATAATACTGAGACTTCCATTTAACACGCTCCCTATTTAATAATCCTAAATAAATTCAGCAATTTAAAAACAATATATTTTTTATAATTATAGTATTTTAGATATTTTATCCCTATTTTCTTATTTTTTAAATACTTCAAAATATGATCTTTTAAATCTTCAACATCTTCATCACATTTCAAAAGTTTAAACAATATATATATATATTGATTTATTTTACAATACTCTAAAAATCGCATATTATCATTTTTATCATAGCATTGTAATAGACCATTATACATTTCATCAATTGCTGTAAGCATATCCCCTAAACATTTCCTATTAATTTTTTTAGTTATAGAACTCTGATTGCTTATATTATATATATAATACTCATAATCAACCAGCATAATTTTTTTCGCTTCTAACATTATTTTATAAAAAGTAGCAATATCTTCATAATATTTACCATATGGGAATTTTATATTTTCAAATAATTCTTTTTTATATATCCTAAAACAAATTTGATTTCCATATCTATTTTTACAATATAAATCTATAAATTCCATCTGGTTAAGAATTTTCGTATTTTTTGTCCCCTTTGGATTAAATTGATTTTCCTCTTTTTCAAAACAATATCCAAAATTCAAGAAATCCCAATCTTCATCGAAATATTTTTCCAAATCATTTATTAAAGATCCGTCAATTAAATCGTCTGAATCCAAAAAAAATACATAATCTCCCGTTGCTATTTCCAATCCTGCATTTCTTGCAGATGATAATCCGCCATTCTTTTTATGAATAACGCTTATATTGTCTATCATTTTATACTCATCACAAATATATGGACTATCATCAGTTGAACCATCATCAACGATAATAAGTTCCACCCATTCCCTCATCTGATTAACAACCGATTCTATGCACCTTCTTAAATACTTCTGTGAATTATAGACAGGAACAATTATTGATAATTTTTTCATACTAGTTCATCTCTCTTTTTTCATTAATAAAACCTGTAGCGAGTATAAAAAATATCAGGTATGCCCCCTCTGTTTTTAAAACCTCATCATATATAATTAATAACCCGCTTAACACAACCACAACTCTAACAATTTGTGAATAATATTTATCTTTGCCAGCTTTAATATATATACAAACAAATGTTAAAACATATAATATCAATCCTAACATACCTGTTTCTGCAAAAACATAAGAAGATTGAAACCAAGAATAATTTGTATAATCATATAATTGTGCAAATACTGTCATATTACTACCAGTATTACAATTACCAATTCCTATTCCCAGTAATCCATCCAGTATATTTTTATTAAAACACTTATTAAATACACCTGTAACAGCTGTCAATCTATTAAAATCTCCTGAATCCGAATACCCTGTCTGCGAAGTTGCCAATCTAACTATACCTTTTATGGACATTGTTCCCTTCATCCATGGATATATCTTATATAACACCTGTACCATTATAAACATGCCAACCAGTAATATTAATATAACAGCACAACCTTTTATTATGTTTTCACGGGTAAATTTAATATTCTTATAATTAAATAAAAACAGCAACAATACAATAATCAAAAATTCAACATAAAAATATTTTAATTCTATAAGTGTCGCATCCAAAAGACAAGTAGCAATAACTACTATTCCAAACCATTTATTTATTTTCTTATTTATCCATTTAATATAGACTATTGTAACAACTAAAACCATTAAAACATTTACATATAAATTTCCTCCTCTACTTGTTCCGAAAAATCCATTTAAATAATCGCCTCGCATCCAATAATCATCTGCCTTAACAGTAAAATATTGGTATATTATCAAAATTGTATTTATTAATTGATAATACATGAGACAATCAAACATTTTCTCAATATCATCTTTTTTTAAAATAACACTGCAAGATATTAAAAACATAGGAAACCTCAAATATAATCTGGTATCCAATACCCAATACTTTATATTAAATCCCCATCTTCCAATATGAATAATGCTACTTAAACTTCCCAAGACAAAAAATATAACATATAACAATGCAAAATACTTAAACTGTTCTTTATTATCTTTAATTTCTTTAAATGATATAATAAATAACACAATATTGAGTACATCTAATACATATTTTATATAAGATGGTACTCCAATATCCATAAAAAATCCCTCAAATAGAACTAAAGATAACATTATATATATAAGTAACACTCTATTCTTCTTCACTTTTATTAATCCTCATAAAAAAATATTCCAAAAACATTTTAGATGGCTAATATATACTAATTATAGTACACTCTTATAAATATTTATTAATTGTACATAATTATCCTCTTGCATATACTTTTCTTCATAGTCCTTCCTAGCTGCAACCCCCATCTTTTTACATTGATCTGGATTATTCCATAAACAGATAATCTTTTCAACAAATAATTCGATATTTCCTAATGGTATTTTATATCCATTAAGTCCATCCTTAATTGCTTCAGACGAAAATCCTAAATCTGTTGCCACAAGTCCTTTTCCTAATGATTCTGTTTCAATCTCGACCATAGAACATCCCTCATACCATATTGAAGGAAAAATTACAAATTCACTATTTTTAACAATGGAAAGGCATTTATTATGTTCAGTATATCCTAAATAATACACATCATCATTTTTTTCTGCCCATGCCTTAAGTTCTTGCTCAAGTGGTCCCCCACCCATAATTACTAATGGAATCTGGGATAACTTATCCCAAATCTTCATTAATATTCTAATTCCTTTTTCTTCTCCAATTCTCCCATAAAATACAATATATCGTTGTGGTAGTTCTTCTATTTCCATCTTTTTTAAATTAGACTCTGCATCTGACACAAAATTATATTTTTTCACAATCTTGTTTTTATCAAAGCCTATATTTATTAACAATTTTATCTGACTATCATTTAAACATATATATTTATCAATTTGTTTATAAAAAGTTCTTCTTAATAAATGATATTTAAATATAAGTGCAACTACAAAGCTTTGTATTTTAGAGCCTTTAAAGCAACCATATTTAACCATTCTAAAGTATTTTCCATCACCACATTTATTACATAATTCACTATTTCTTAAAGAAGTCGCACATGGACATATAAACCTTGTATCATGTAATGTTGCAACAACCTTAACCCCACTCCTTTTAGCAGCATACAAAATAGATGGTGATAATAGTGGGAAAAAAGTATGAACATGAACTATATCTGGTTTTTCTTTATTTATAATTTCTTTTACCCGATTATAATTTTTAAAAGACCATAACATTCCTAATGTTGATATAACTTTTTTCACAGCACTTTCATTGTCAAACTCATCATTACACACATTATACTTTATTACTGTATGACCATGTTCTTGTAATAATTCTGTTTCGCTTTTAAACACCTGATCATCACCACTTGCTGATCCTTTACGGTGGAAATTATGTATTGCTAGTATCTTCACTTTATATACCTCTATTTATCCATAAATTGTCTCTTATATTTTTCAGAAATATAATTCCAACTATATAAATTTTCTATTCGACTTTTAGCTTTAATAGAATATTTATCAATAAATTCATCAGTTAAACTATCAGCCTTCTCTATTAATCCCGCTAAATTTCCGTTATCTTTGTTCCAGTATAAAGCGCCATCTTCAGCAACTTCTCTATTAAACCCAACATCAAGCAATAAGTTCAAATCTGTTGAAGCTAACGCCTCCAATAAACTTGGGTTAGTGCCACCTACCTCATGACCATGAAAATATGCATATGCCTGCTCTCTAATCTTTTTCAGTAATTCCTGATCATAAACTGTTCCAACAAATTTTATTCTTTTATCCTGTTCAAACCCTGTTGATACTTTAAGTTCTTCATAAAACTTATTATGTTCAACATTGGTAATTATCACGAAATCTTTTGTTGTACCCGACTTCATAAATTCTCTAATCATTGTTTCATAATTATTTTCTGGTACAAATCTTCCAACAACAAGATAGTATTCTTTTGGCTTAACCTCTTTCTCTTTAAACCAATCTGTAACTTTTTTGTCATCATCTGCTAATATTGACTTCTTTATATCTGCGCCATATGCAATAAATGTTGTCTCTGGATTATATTGCAAATATGTTTCTTTAATATATTTTTCAATATTCTTAGAATCACATATTAGCAAATCCGCCTGTTTAACCATCATTTTTTCTGAAATTTTCCAATACTTTCTTACAGGTGCACTCCATTTAGCACGCATCCACTCATGTCCATCTGGATTAATATATAATCTGCCACCTAATTTATGAATTTTCTTTCTAAAATGTTTCGCAAATGGTCCAATTCGGCATGCTAATATATAGACAATAGGATTATCTATATTATGTTCTTTTATATACTTGCAACATTCAGACAATGCTTTTACATCGTAGTAAATAGCTTGTGCAGGGCCAATATTAGGCACTTTTATTTTAAAGCATCTTGCATCATTTTTTTCAAATTCTCCATATTCTTTATCCTTTATAGCAACATGATACTTTATCTCTTTATTTTCTTTATGATACTCTGTCAGTTTATCAACAAAAGTTTCATATCCACCATAATTACCTAAATTCTTTGCTCCTACTATAAACACATTTTGCATATGTGACCTCATTTCATTATCCTTCGAAAATTTATTCCACCCTAATTACTTCATCCCGACACATCGCCTCAAGATAGCTCTTAGCCTGCTGCACCTGGTCCTCGTATGGAACCATGACATACAGCTTCTGCTTTCCTGCAGAGAATGTTGTCGCAGATGCGCCTTCACCACTTACACTGTAGCTCTGGATGTCCCAGTCAATATTCTTGCTAATCTGTAGCTGCGCCAGTTCTGATATCTTGTCATATGGCATATTGGTAATCATATTGTCTGACACGGTATTAAGAATGGATGTGTAATTAGTAATCATGCTTGGTGAAGCCATTTTCTTAATAACCGCATTAATAACCATCATCTGGTTTCTTCCACGCTGTCTGTCTCCATCAGCATAAGCATGTCTTTCTCTCGAGAAAGTAAGTGCCTGCTGTGCATTAAAGTGATTAACACCTTTATGAACTGTTAAATTACCAGTCTGTGAAAGCGTAGCATCATAATCCAGTGTTATATCAACTCCGCCTAAAGCATCTATTACATTGAGAAAGCCTGTGAAATTAACCTTGAGATAATACTCAACATTGATTCCATATAACATTTCCAATGTTTCCCTTGAGCAATCTATTCCATATATTCCGGCGTGTGTAAGCTTATCTCTCACACCATTAGATATACTTAATGGAACATAATAATCTCTTGGTGTATTAATCATAAGAATCTGATGTGTCTTAGTATTCATAAACAACAGAATATTAACATCACTTCTGCTTGTCGTATTAGGTGGTCCGGAAGTATCTATTCCGCTTATATATATTCCTATTACATTGTCATTGCTCATGTGATCAGAATTACTGTCTTCTACCTGTGTAATATACTTCTGGCTGTATACACATCTGATTCTGCTTTCAAGATTCTCATAACCATCCATATCCTCAAAAACACCCAGATAACTCTCATTGATAATTATGGATTTAACTTCCTTATTCAAAAGTGCATCCACAATAGAAGTGTAATCTTTATAAGAAAGTGCTACATCTTTATCGCTGATATCATCAAGCATTTTCTCAAGATTGTCTGAATCCAATATAGGAATCCTGCCACATGTATATCCATTTATTTCCTCAAGACTCTGTGCAGCGTCGTCTGCTAAAACATATACACCAACAATATCTGTCTGTGTTTTTTTACCAGTCATCTTTCCAAGATATCCCCTTGTATATCCAAGGTATACGCATCCAATAATCATGATTATAGAAAGTAATACAGATAATACTTTAGTTATTATGCCTGGTACTTTCCATCTCTGTGTTATTGCTGTGATAAGAGAACATCCTATCAGAACAATTCCTGCTGCCACCTTAATTGATGTCGGAATCATTCCAATATAATGTATAAACACTATCAACACTATAGACACAATAAACTGTATTGCTGATAATACAAGTCCTGATATCATCAGTGCCTGACTCTTTTTTTTCAATTTTTTATGCCTTTTTTCTGTTTTATTACTCATTTTTCAAACCTTATTTGCCACCAACAGTAAATACTGTAAGTATCGTTTTAAATATTATTTTGAAATCTAAACCTATGCTCCAATTGTCTATATATTCAAGATCCATTTTAACAACATCTTCAAAATCCTGAACAGTATTTCTTCCATAAGCCTGCCACATACCTGTAAGTCCCGGCTTCATTGAAAGTCTTCTCTTGTGGTGTCCTTCATACTGCTTGAACTCATTAACCGTAGGCGGTCTTGTTCCTACAAGACTCATGTCACCCTTTAACACGTTAATGAACTGCGGTAATTCATCAATACTTGTTTTTCTTATAAATTTACCAACCTTGGTAATTCTTGGGTCATCAGTCATCTTAAACATAAGACCTGACATCTCATTCTGCTCCATCAAATCCTTAAGCCTGTCCTCAGCATCAACATACATTGACCTGAACTTATATATGTAGAAATATCTTCCGTTCTTTCCAACTCTCTTCTGTTTAAAAAACAGAGGGCCCTTAGACTCAAGCTTTAATGCTGGTGCTACGAAAATCATAGCAATAAACATAATAACAATTCCGATTATCCCACCAAAAATATCTATGCATCTCTTAACAAGCAGTTCCTTGTAATCAAAGATTCTGTTAGCAAATGTAATAACAGGTATCTTTCCAAGATGTCCAAGCGATGTATTGAAATCCTTAAAGCTGTCCAGCACTTCAACTCTTAAATGAACCATAATGCCCATGTCTTCAAGCTCCATAACCATAGGTCTTATCTGTTCCCTGAGTTTATAATCAAGATCAATAAATACTTCATCAACAACTTCATTCTTGATATATCGCATCATGGTATGTGTATTAGCTACAACATTAATACCTTCAAATTCTTCTCCAACCATATTGTCATCAACTATAACAATACCAGCGACAGTTCTTACCCAGTCTTCATCCTTATTAATAAGCTTGACATCAAGCTGAGCCCTGTCTTTCATCGTAACAAGAATAACTCTTGAAGCATGCATTTTACTCTTATTACGTGCAACAAGATACCATTTTACTATATAACGGGTGAGATACATAAGAATTCCGCCAACTATAATAGTAAATATATATACACCTCTTGGTATCTCCGATGTCTTTCTAATCAATTCATATACAGCCACGCACGCTACAAATACCAGTGACTTCTGTAATACAGACTTTAATTCCTCAAACTTCCCTCTTATTACAAAATCTGAGCTTACATTAACAAACAAAGCTGTAATAATAACTGCAAACAATACTGTTACAAAGCTACCCCTCAACATACTCAAAGTATCATGAGCACTATATTTCCTGTATGCTATAAGCCACAAAACACCCGATATATAATAAGCAAGTAGCATACATATCGAATCCGTAAAGAACAATATCATATTCTGTATATTGTCTCTTGTTTTATTAGTATATTCAAACATATATTTACCTTTTGTCAATGCAAATCCCTTTCTACGCATTATTATATAATAATAACCTATATATATAATTTTTTCAATAAAATATATTCTTCTCACTAATGAATATAACTGTTAACATTTATCTTTTCCTATCAAGATATTTATCCAATACTATCATCAGGTTGCTTGTTCCTGTCTTATATTGACTTTGATGCAAAATTTGTGGATTAATGTTTTTTATTGCACCATTTTTCATAAACGCAACAGACTTACTTCTTTTTTCGCTATCTTTAATCCTCTGTCCCAGGTAAACCTGTTCTATATCCCTGCAAAACCACACCAGATTATATTGATTATTCTCACAGTATTTTTCAGCTTCTTTTAAAAACTTCTCATCCTCCCTGTTAATGTCGTAATCATCACAATCAAAACGGTATATAACATAAGACTTATTATTATCTGATGTCTTTGAATATTGGTCTATTTCTTTGTTTATTTTATTTTTTAAGTATTTATAATTACCTTTGCCATCCATATATTTATGATTTAATTTGACACTTGAATTATCAACTTTGTAAAACTCTTCTATTGTACTTTTTATATATATCCAGTCCGAATCACATTTTTTATTAGTTTCAACAACAAATAGTAACTGTACCCCAATTAATCATCCTCCTCTGTATCAAATGCCCTGATAAAATCAATCGCATCCACATTAAAAGGAGAACCTTCTATCATTCCATTGCGGTAAAGGTTAGATGGAAAATAATTACCAGATTTCTTCCACGAATACACTTTATGGTTAATTGATAAAAAATCTATAGAATTCTTATTATTTTTCAATATATCCATTGGACCAACATTATGCGTTGTAAAACAGAGCTGACCATCTCCAAACTCTTTGAGATATTCAATCAATGCACATAAATATACATCATGTAGATTAGAATCAAATTCGTCAATAAAAACTATTCCTCCTTCTACCATTTCTCTTATATATGCATATAATTTAATCAGCTTCTTAATTCCCGTACTTTCAAACTCAACATTTACCTTGTATTCATCATACACCATAACTAATTCACACACATATTTATCGCCATCTTCTTTTCTGTCAATTTCTATATCCTTTAAATCCGGTTTAAAAATGCGTATAAATTGACACAACCCTTTTATCGTTTTTTCAAATGAATTATATATTTTTTTAGACATTATATTCTTACCAACAGATACTATATTGATGCTTCTTACATTCATTTTAGAAGCCTCATTAAGTAAAGGAACAACCAGAGCAATACTATCATCCAATGTATAATTAATATAATCCTTTAAAAAATACTTAACATGATTATCATTGTCATCCATATATACATTTAATCTTAAGCCAAACATAAACAATGCAGCCATTGATGCTTGAACTTCATTTATGTTTTTCTTTAGCAATTTCAATTCGCGCATTTTTTCACGAAAGATAGAACTCATAGAGGAAAATTCTAAAAGATTTGTTGTTTTATCTATAAATTTTGCTATTGTTTCATCCTTTTTCAACTCCTCTATATTTTTAAGCGCTCCATCTTCTACCTTAAATATCATGTCCATTTTTTCTTTTTTAGATGTGGCTTTTTTACATAACAGCTGTTCATTTGCTATCACATATTTTCCCATTTCATTCTTTGATATGTTTACATCATATCTATATAATTCTTTTTCATCCACAAAATTATATATAAACTCTGCTGAAATATATAAATTCTTATTAATTATTTCATCCAGACTTCTTTGGCTCATAGGATTATTTAAATATCCTGAATTAACCAATATATTTTTTAATATCTGTACAGATGTTATAATGCCCGACTTTCCAGAACCATTCATCCCATATATACCCTTGATATTATACCCCTGTGTATTGAATTCTTTTGTAATTGTCTTTTTATAGAATGATAAAGTAACTTCCTCGTCTAACGCCTTTATTCCCTTAACTGTATATTTAATTAAATATATATCTCGCATTTATCTTCCCTCCTTTTTTATAATATACCATTACATCCAAAAAAATAAATACATTTTGTATTTATTTTTGCACTTATTTTATATTTTACTCTTTCTCACATTCAAAAATGCCAATAATCCCACAACTCCAGCCACCAGCACCCCAGCAGCAATCACAATCATAATCACATCACCCCCGCAGCTCTTATCAGCTTCACCCCCATTATCATCTACATCCTCAGCTGTATCATCCTCCAGTACCATCTCCTCATTTCCATAATCCCTGCTGTCAACGCCAATTCCATACACATCCGCACGTCTGTCGCTTCCAAAAAGCAGATATTCTGCCCTCATTCCCATCGTATTAGCAAATGTTGCATCAACATAATACCATTTTCCTGACACATTTACTGCATTCCACGCATGCGCCATCCCATTGACTCTGCCTGCCATAATTCTGCACGGAATTCCCATCTTTTCCATCATTACCTGAAATGCAGATGCATATCCGGAGCATACTGTCCTGCCGCCCACAAGCGCGTCATATATGCTTCCAGCTTCATACGAAGTGTCATAAGATACATTATCACACAGATAATTATACACATAGCTTATCTTGTCCAATGTACTCTGCGCGTCGCATTTTCTCACAACTTCGTCTGCCACTGCATCTGCTTCCAGTGCCTGTTGTCTTGTCATCCCATAAAAATGTGTTTCATACGCACATCTTTTAACAGTAAGGATGTTGTACTCCATTCCATGAAAAGTCGTCTTGTCATTGCTTACCTGCACATCATATATGAAGTCCTGATATCTGTCTGAAATGCTGTGATTGCTCTTAATCTCTATCTTACCCGACACATCTTCCCCAGGATATGCCACATTTATCCCGGTCTTATCATCCCAGCAGACATCATCAAGATAATCCTCTGCCATCTTCAGCGCAGCACTGCCGCTCTCGCAATACGCATATCCCTCATTCTCACATTCAGTCTTAATATCCACATTTTCTGCAAAAGCTGTGGAACTTATCCACGCGCCCGCAAAGATTCCTAACAAAATCCCTTTTAAATAATTGCATTTTCTCATAATCGTATCTTCCTCATAAATAAAAATCCCAGATTGTATATATTATATACGCTCTGGGATTTTAATACTATAAAATTATTTAGTTATAGTGCTTTGTTGTGTTTTGCTTTACAAATATTTCCTTTAACTTTGCATTTCATTCAGGCTCTCTTTTTTCTTCTCTTTTCATAAGTTACTTCAACCGCTGCTGCAATCACACATATTACCATAACAGCCATTGGAATAGCTACATTTCTTGAATCTCCTGTACCAACTGTTTCCGATACACCAGTTCCAGAGTCCTCTGTGTTTACTGTATTTTCACCAGATGGAACATCTGTCACATCAGAATTTTCTGGTGTCATTGGATTACTTGGTATAACTGGATTGCTCGGTGTTTCTGGATTTCCTGGTTTAACATTTTCCTTTGGAAGATTAACACTAGAAATCTCCTGTGTTGGAACAGCTGGCCTAATTGATTTCGCTGCACTACTTGAAACATCAAGTCTTGCGCCTGTATTGGCTGGTGCATAAGCTGATGCTGAAAGTAATGTTGCAGCTGAACTAGCCGTAACTACTTCTGACGCACTTCCTGCTGACTTTATCTGTAATAATCCATGCATGTTAATAGTACCATCCGCATTTCTAGTTGGAGCAACACTTGTATCTACATTTTCAAACCACGATGTAGATGATTCTACGCCAAGACTATTAACACATCTTGTTCCATCATAGAAATAATTTGACTCGCTTCTTAAACTGTATATAACACCATTACTTGTGCCAAGTTCCTTCTGAACTTTATTGGCATATTTGCTTGACACTACTGAAAGATATCCTTCAACCTCCCATGCTTTATCATTTGATGTCTTTGTATATAGGCTGATATTATAAGCCTTTCCATTTATTGAATTATCATATGATGTACAATTAATAACTTTACAATCAGGGCATGAATTACTTGTTATACCCTTCCCATAATTATTGTATGAAATGCAATTCTTTAAGACATGTGCGCCATACATATTTTCACCACCAAGCTTAAAGCCATTTCCTTCACCAAAATCATAGCCTTCTGCTATTATATCATCAGTTGTAAGCCATCCATTATTATAACATACTGAGTTTTCAATTGTTACTGCACCGATTTCTCCTGTTGTTGATTTAGCATATAAATCCCAACCATCGTCAATGTTATGATGTGAAATACATCCATAGAATTTATTGCCTTCTCCACATGTTAACTTAGCAGAGAATCCATCAGCATCATTTCTTCCTGCATCACAGTTATCATATGATTCGCAGTTCTTAACAAGATTATTCTGTGGCCACATATTCTCAGTATTTGGTTCACCATAATAACGGCTAATCTGAAGACCTGAATTTCCATTTGTATGGATTATACACATTTCTAATGTATTATTGTTACCACATATTGAAACACCTTTACCTGGGCTATTCTTAATTTCAAGTCCATATACATGCCAATACTCACCTACCATCGTAAGTAAACCATTAGACGACGCCATATTAGAACCATCAAGTACTACCTTTCCTTCATTTAAAGGCACAACATTAATTGGTTTTTCTGCTGTTCCCTTCTGACTTCTATTTATTATATAGTCAGATGTTGGCGCATATGTACCATCAAGCATTACAATTGTCTGTCCAGCCTGTGCATAGTCAAGTGCTGTCTGGAAATCAAGAGGGCTAGACATTGTTCCCACATTATCAGCCTTTCCTGTAGGAGAAACATATATAGCTTCACCAGTCTTTCCTAATACACCATATGCTACATTTATCTTTCCACTTATAGAATCATAACTTGTAAGATTCTCTGTACTCTTGTCTGGTGTAAATGTATAACTGATTTCATTAGTACCTGCTTCATTCCAAAGTGTTACTGGAATCTTAGATATACCATTTTCAGCTATATTAACAATCTGGGATTTTCCATTTGCTGTTAATTCTAATGAACCTGCTACATTTGTACCTGCTATAAATGTATAATTCTTGTCACCTGTTTTTACTGCTGAATATACCTTAACTTCCGGCTTAGTCTTCTTAACCTCAGTTGTTGTAGATACTGAACCTGCTGACTTTTCAAATTTGATATCTGATACTTCAACTCCTACCGCTCTTGCATTAATAACACCAATAGCCATTGAGCCATTTTCCTGCACCATAACAGCAGAAACATCGCTCCATACAATACTATTGTCAGCATCTTTCATTGTTGCAACAATTGCATCATTAGTTTTCTCTAATGTGTATGTATATATGCTACCCTCTGTAAGAGTATCTTTCTCTGGCTGAACAGAGAATATATTAGATGAATCCAGTGTTCTCGTTACACCATTATTATCCTCAGTGTCATATGATGTATATCCTGTTGTAGCTCTTGACACATTAGCATGATTGAGATTTCCCATTGAAGTATTAGATGCCTTAAAGTTACCAACTGAATATGAATTGAAATACTTAGTATCTTTTGTTCCAAATCCAACTATATCAGTTGCATAAATACCAAATCCTGACTGATTATCTAATGCATTTGATTTAAGGTCTACCACCTTAAATGTAGCTGTAATTTTAAAATTCTCAGCATTAGGATTAATCTTGGTGTAATAATAGAAAAATCCATCTTCTGAATCTGCTACTTTACCATTATTTGCACTAGCAAATGTTATTGTTTTATCTGTGTTAGTAATATCTTCAGCGACTGCTGGAGCAGCTGTTTTAACAGTAGTCGCTTTTCCACCAGATATTGTAAATTTTCCTGATGTTGCAGAACCTACCGCTGCTGTATACCACTGCTGTTTAGCATCTCCTACTTTAATTGTCGTCTCAGCCGACTGAGGATCAAACCCTTCTCTATATGCTGTAACCTTTATAGAATATGTTTCGCCCTCTGTAAGTCCTGTAAGTGTATAATTTCCTTCCGTTACATCCACTGCCGCATCAACATAATTGCCTTCGTCTGCCAGCTTATAAGCTACTGAAAACTTGTCAGCATCAATATTATTCCAATCAACATAAACAGAACCATTTCCGAGGTTATTAACCCATGAAATTGTTGGTGTATCTAATGGTTTTTCAAAATCTGTATATGTCTTCTCTTCACTTTTTTTGTCTGAGTATCCGGACTTAGATAATGTTGCTACAAATGTATAATCTCCATCATCCTTAGGTGAAAATGTAAGAGTAGTCTTCTTTGTCTTTTCATCTATAGACTTTACTTCCTGAGAATCAATCTCCAGTCCATTTCTATACATTGTAACAACTGCATATTCTCCTCCACGGATGCTGATATCTGCTGTCAAGTCAACTTTCAGATTAGAACCACTCTTAGAAACATCACTAAGAGAAGGGGCTGCAACATCATTCCACGGAAATTCATATACGACCTCTGCTGTCGCCTCTTCCGTTCCAATCACCTTATTTAACTTAGCATCTATTGCTACACCCTTAACAGAGTATGTATATCTTCCTGTATCTCCTGGTATATCGGTAATTGTCACTTCTGGCTTATTGGCATATTTAATTGTTTTAACAACAACCTTGTTTCCTTTCTCATCAGTTCTATATACGATATATCTTGAAGTTTCTCCTCCAACTTTTGAAGCTCCAACTTTAATATTTACAACAGGTTTATCTTCTGTGCTCTGAACAGCCTCAATTGAAAGACCTGATGGTGCTTCTGACTCTACAACTGCTTCTTCTTCAACTTTAACAGAATATATATTCACGCCATTATCTGATGAGCCTAATATATATTCTCCTGCTTCGAGATCACTGAAAGTATATGTATTTACTGGATATTTATTATTTTTAGTTTTTGACAAAGTTTCCTCTTTTAATGGAGTTGTCAATTTCCCCTTTTCATATTTACCTATTGATATTTTATTTGCACTACCACCCTTTGATGCAGCCACAACTGTTACTGTGGAATCCTGTGTAGTGGTAAATACAATTCCTCTAGCACTCGATTTATCGAATTTTCCATTAACTTGAACTACATACTTGTATGTAGAACCGCCTACCATTGTTTCTACCTTCTCATTACCGGCTTTTGTAGCATCTAGTAACTTTACTTTTTTCGAATCTCCAAAATCGAAATAATCTGATTTTGGAAATTTCCCATTAGCTATATCTTTTGCATCAAAAACATGCACATTGCCTGAGCCAGTAGCATCATCCGCTTTAGCCGTAGTACCAAACACACCACCAAGTAGCCATGTTGGAACTAATGTCAACGCCATGAGAACAGTCATGAACGCCGCCACAATCCTTTTTCTGTTCTTTTTCATAAATTGCCTCCTTGTTACTCAAAACGCTCTTAAAATTGAAAATACAGCGTTTTAATGATATTGAGGGACTGCGCACCTTTCCCTCGAAACTTTTATAAGATTATCACAATACCCCCCCCTAGTCAATCTAAACTATTGGTAACAATGACATCTCCAGTCCCCTATGCAATATATGTTTTTGTGCATTTTTCACAATACAACTGGCAATTAATATATTTTTTCTCTACAATCCGTCCAATCCGCCTTATTACAAAGCCCACAACCACCGCATTTACTGGCTTCCGACATTTTTCTCATATATTAGACGCATTGTAATTTTTCACAAATTTTAGGATTTTTTTATATTTTTTCTTATAAGTCAAAAAAATAACAATACCAGTGTTTATTTCTGGCATTGTTATTTCTCTAGCTTAATTTTTATTCTATTGTTTGGCAGAATTGTATATCATTCATTGTTCATCAGGGCATTTGTATCCTGCATTTATCATATTGGCTCTTAATTTCTCTCTGCATATTCCAAGTTTTCTTGCACCAACTTCCATACTTATACTTCTATCCTCAACTAAAGAGTAAATCATCTGATTACCTCCCTGACTTATTCCTTTCTGTATCCCCTGCTTTATTCCCTTTTGTATCCCTCTGTCTTCCAGTCTCTGTGCAACATCACACATATTACTCACTCCTTCCTTATCTGCCAATATTTCTTCGTATCTGTTGTCCCCTGTCATAACCGCCAGAAACTTAAGTATCTCATCCACATGCTTAATTGTTGTCCTGTCATCAGGTATGTAATCCTTATTCTTCCTTTTATTAACAAAAAAGTTTGCTACAATTTTAAAATCACTTGTAAATTTAGATATCTGTTCATCTGTCAGCCATGCTATTTCAAAAACATTAACTTTAATATCATTGACATATTCATCCAGCCCTTCTGGAATATTTATTAATGACTTGAGATTCTTAGGAACATTCCATTTTCTTTCTGTTCCATAATATAACACAATTGTTATTACCGGAATCATATTCTTGTTGTTATATTGTTCTCTGTATGATGCCCCTTCATAGCCAAATATCCTTACAGGCATTCTATTTTCAATTCTGGTCTGATTCTCTATTCCATAAATAACTATATTCACATCGCCTTTCTTCCAGTACTTTGAAATATCCCGCTCCTGTTCGTGTAACTTTCCTTTATTATCCTTGTACTGTGATTTGACTACAGCATCTGCTAATGAATTGTCATTAACAACCCGTTCTCCTTTAAATAACAACACATTTACAATATCAGCAAATATATCATTATTATCTTCTAACATTTTCTCCGTTATATCTTTCTCTCCCAATGCCCCTCCTATCCTGCATTGGTCGTATGAAATTATTTCCCCTTTGCGTATATTCAATATACAATCAATATACCTACATGTCAATACCGTAATTACGATTTATCATTATTTTTTAACTTCCTGCCGACACAAATACAAATTCTCCATACTCTCTCCCATCTCAGTACGCAAAAAAGCTGTACAAGAATAAGAATCCATCCATTCTTGTACAGCCTTAATATAATGCCGGCAACGGGAATCGAACCCGTATGGGAGTATAAGTCCCGCAGGATTTTAAGTCCTGTGCGTCTGCCAGTTCCGCCACACCGGCGTAAAGTGCCTGCATAGCAGGCGTATTATTAATACATATGACTTCCTCTGGCGCAGCCTAAGTGTCCCAAATGCAATAACAAATATGTAGTACATCACGACTCTTTACTACCTGCAGATTCAACATATGCAGTGAATGAAGTTTAGCACATTGTTATGTTTATAGCAAGCAAATTTTGTCAGTTTCACCGTTTTGTCACAGTTTTTTCATAAACTGGCTGTTTTATATGTACATAAGTACCATATATCTTGGTACTTTGGTGTACAATCACTGTGCCTGTCTGGCTTTAATCGCCTCTATGCACTCATCATAACCACTGTAGAAATATTCTGAACATTCATCTTTCTTAAGTATGTATGTAAGAATCTCTGAAAATCTCTCTGCAAGATCACCATTCATGTGTCCCTCCCAGTCTGAGAAATCATCATCACTTACATCAAGAACCTCATTCTTAATAAGATTGCCATCAATATATTTCACATTGTTCTCATCACATATCTGTCTGAAATATGTATTAGCCTCATTTGCAGCACCTGAAGCAACAGATGATGGTGGAATTGGTGTGGTAACACATATAAGCTCAATTCCATTGTCCTTACAATACTTAACTATCTTCTGGA